>UMLB01044057.1_pt1 | contig 35104 bp, 28 predicted proteins | sample 1966481 | NCBI WGS metagenome assembly UMLB01 (sample SAMEA4836192, study PRJEB28245) | human gut metagenome | biome: gut microbiome; material: fecal sample | place: Denmark | collected 2008 | reverse complement strand
TCCAGCTCTTGGCTCAGCTGGCTGCTCACCGTTGGTCTGCTGCTCGTGGTTTGCTTCGGGGTCTTCTTCCTCGTTCGTCGCAGGAAGAATACGCGTGAGCAAAATCAATAATCGCTCATAGAGCACACGAGCGCTAAATCGCATACGAACAAGGTAAAGGGCACCATGCGGTGCCCTTTCTCATGCCCATTTTCCTGTGTGTAGGTCTGAACGTCCGGACACAGAGGTGAAGGACTCGCTGATTCGTCGCGTATGTCTATGCGCGCATTCGTGCTCTATGCTCAGGTTTCTATTCCTGCGTTAATTCATGTGCGTGTTTTCTGGCTTCTCTTCGAGCTCCGTTCTTACGTTCGGGGCAGGGGATGGATTAGCCGTGCACCTGGTTGATCGGCGTGGAGTCTGCTCTGTTCATTCGTGATGATAGTTTGAAGGTTTTACGTTGCGGCTCACGTGTTTGCTGTGCACCTGATAGGCTTGCCCTATGACTAAAACGCAAAACTCACTCTTAAACACACCACTGCGTTCGCCGGTCACCTTCCTCGGGGCACCTAAAAACCCAGTACCCGAGCAGGAGATCCCGCCTCTGCCGACGCCACGCGTTTCCCTAGGGTCTCAGCGCCTTGGGATGAAAACGACCCCTCTCGGGCGTTCTCCGCTGCTTGCGCTGCCAGCGCAGCCGTGCGAGAAACAACCGCTCCAACGCGTAGATTTACAAAAGCAATCGGTTGGTTTGCAAACGCTTTCTCTAGCTCCGATGGAGCTTTCTGCCACACCCATGCCTACGCAGAAATTGAAGCCCATGAAGTCTTCTTCGTCGAGGCTAACCGCAAAGCTTGATTCCCCGAGCCCTTTTTCGCCCAAGTCAACGGCGAAGCTGGGACTCATGAAGCTTTCTTCATCTCGTGTTTCGCGTGAAACAGTGGCAGAATCGAAGCAAGGAATCAACGACCGCTCACAAGCACCGGTTGCTCAAGGGATGTCTGTTGCATACCTGGAATATCATTCCCGGACAATAGGCGAAACACAGTCGCAGTCAGTTGCTCAGGATGCACCTATTGCGCATCTGCAGCCTTCAGGTCCTTCTATGCCGCTCGTTTCCGAGCGTCGCCTTCCGCTCTTGGGGCAGTACATCGAACTTCATCCGATCGCGGCTGTACAGCATCCTGTTGCGCGCCGCAAATCCCGCAAGTGTTAAGATGTCAAATCGCAAGATTCCTAACACATCCCTAGACAGTGCTTTGCGCTAAGCACCTTTTCCTTTACGTTTACCTGCATATTTCAAATTCCTGTAAGCTCACGTATGAAATAACGTGAGCTTTTCTTCAACTTTATATGAGACTTCTTTGCCATGCTGTAGGTAAAGGCGACTTTCGTCATACGAAATGGTATAATTCAGCAGTATAAAGGGAGACTTATGGATCTCGTAATTCACCAAATGCTCTTAAGCATTTGACGTTAGAGCAGGTTCTTGAAGCCTGGAATTCAGTAGTGAAGAGCATTAAGCGTGAAAGCAAAGATGAACCTCCAAGATGGCTTATGATCGGATGGCTTTCTAGTGGGTGCAGTGTTGAGATCATTGCGGTAGAAACAACACTTGGATGGCTTGTGATTCATGCAGATTCGCCTGTTCATAAGGAATTTAGAGACGAAATCGAGCGAATTGAAAGAAGGGCACGATGAGCAAGAGCTACAAGGCCTCAAACGGTCAGGAAATAACTGAAGACATGATCGATCGTTGGTGCGAGTCGTATGAAAAAGGGGAGTTCCCAGACGGAGAGCACACTGTTGGATCGGTAGTGTATGGCAGGCCTCCACTATCGGAAGGTGAGGCGACAGTAACCTTGTCTGTAAAGGTTCCTGCTGGGCTCAAAGAAGCCATAGAGCAGAATGCAAAAGCTAAGGGTGTTTCTCCAAGTGCTTATGTTCGCAGTGTGCTTACCGAATCTCTCTTGGTTTCAGCCTAAGAAGGCCGTTTCATTGGGGTATTGCTTCACAGTCTGACCTTCTACATAAGCATGTGATCTTGCAAAACTAAAGCCACGGCGCTGATCCTTCAGTACCGTGGCTTTCACACGTGTGCACTATTGTGTGCCTGAGCTATGCGGTTGCCTGCATCAGAGCAACAAAACGCAGGGGAGCATTGCCTTCGTTCGCGATCCCGTGAGTCTCTCCATCGTTGCAAAACAGGACATCACCTGCTTGAACAGGATAAGTTTCATCGCCATCGGTGTAGGTGCCAGTGCCTTCGTAGATGTAGTACATTTCATTGTCGCCTGAGTGCGTGTGCACGCCGATCGAGCAGCCTGGTTCAAGCGTGATGCTCGATACATAGGTAAGTTCGCCGTGGATCTGATCTTCAGTCAAGAGCAGATCGCGATACATGTGACCTTCGCCGTTTTGCACGTGTTCTGCGCGTGCTACATCTCGATTCCTTGATAGCGACATAGTGATCCCCTTCCGCATATGGTGACAAACGACTGGGTAGTTTGTCACCTTTTTTCTTGTGTTCTTTAGTGTACGCGTCTTGTTCATATATCTGCTCGAGAACTTGGCTCCGTGTTGGGTGTTCCTTATCCTTTCCTCATCACGCCCCTTGCTGCTCTTTGCTTCTTTGAAGTGTGCTGCGCATTTCAGAAAAACGTGAGTTCGCGCGCCAGAAAACTTCAAATAAAGTTCAACTTTCTGTGAGATTTCGCGAGGAAGATGGGGAGCGATTGCTGCTGGAGTTGCTCTACTAGTCAAGCAATAAATCTATCCAAATGTTTATATTTATCTTGAAAATTATAGACAAATGTTTATAATAAAGGAGCTAAAAAATGGTTAAACGCAGAACGGTCATCAAGTATTTCGAGGCTCACGGGTTCAGGTGTGAGGGCGGTACCAACCACGATAAGCTTGTTCATCCCGATGGCAGAAGGACGGTTATCGGGCGACATCGCGAAATCAATAACAACCGTTTTGAAGATATGAAGAAACAGGCTGGACTTAAATAAACGCATGCAAAGGAGTAATGATGGTATACGTATACGAATTTGAGGTTTACAAAGGGGAGAAATTCCTTTTGGCGGATCCCTACGATATGTTAGGCGGAACGCAGGGGGTTGATTTCAAAGAGGTCTGCGAAATGGCTGGTGATTGGCTCAAGATGGAGGTCGAGCACTGTCTCATGCATGATCTTCCTATGCCTGAGGCAACGTTCGGCAACAAGCCGAAGCATGCTGATGGCCAGAACATTATCGTGGTTGTGCAGTTGGAAAAGGAGAACATCCCGCGCTATACGTTTGCCGAAGCAGCCCGTCAGTTGGGCGTAACCCGCGGCCGCGTCTCTCAGATGGTCGATGCTTGCTTGCTCGAAACCTTCGAGCTTGATGGGCGCAAATGGGTAACGAAATACTCGGTCGATGCGCGGCTTGCCGAACGCCCCAAAGCAGGTCGTCCACGTAAGAAGAAGAGTGAAGACGAGCTTGAAGAGCCTGCTGCTCTCACTGCCTAAAAGGCACATCTGCGTTAGGGGTCGTGTAATTCGGCGCGCCTCCTAACGCATTTGCTTCTCCGCAACGAACTGCGCATTTCAGAAAAACGTGAGTTCGCGCGCCAGAAAACTTCAAATAAAGTTCAACTTTCTGTGAGCTTTCCTGTGGACAATGGTTCTATGGGATGCATCACACAGGAATCGAGGTTGGAATGAGCTTGAAAGGTGCTCTCGTCGCACGAGAGCACCCCGTGCTCGATAGGCTAGCTTCGGGACTGAATGTTGCCAAAGGAGGCGTAGAAGAGCTTCTCTGGCCCACACGGTGCGTACTTTGCGATGTTCCTGGCACGCTTCTGTGCGAAGACTGCCGTCTCGAGATTCCCTATATCGATGCGCTCCATGCTTGTCCGTATTGCGGTCAGGCCTACGGGAAGCTTGTCTGTATCGATTGCAACTCCTTTATGGTCGCGCATCGTCAGCTTGCGCCTGATCAGCGCTCAAGCATGCACGGAGACCAGGGATTATCGCGCGAAGGAGGCGTTTCGCCAAGGGGTAGTGAATCTGCTACCGAAGCTCAGGGAGTGTGTATGACAGATGGGCCACAGCGGGCTCTCGACAAGGTTGTTTCGGTGTTCTCCTTCGTCGATCCGTGCCGCAAGCTCATCACGGTCTACAAGGACAAAAAGGAGCTGCGGTTAGCAGAGGTGCTCGCAGAGATGCTTGCGAACTATATCGATCCTTCGTGGGTCGTGCCTGGAGAAACCGCACTTGTGGCAATCCCTGCGCGCAAGCAGGCTCTTCGCGAGCGCGGGTTTGACCATATGAAAGAAGTGGGTGTGCGCCTGTCGAAACGCTGTGGCTTGCCATTTCTTGATGTGCTGCATACGGTCGATCGAAGCGATCAGCGTGGGCTTTCTGCTTCGAGCCGCCAGCAGAACATGAAGGGTTCGTTCGCATTCAATCCGCAAGGCTTGCTGCGCGCGGCAGGAGTGATTCCCGAGCGGGTGATCCTCGTGGACGATGTGCTCACCACAGGCGCAACGCTCATGGCAGCTGCGAGCGTGCTCAAGGAAGCAGGCATCGAGCAGGTATTCGGCCTTACCGTGGCACGGCTGCCTTGAGGTGGGGCGAGCGCGAAGGCAGTCTGGATCCTGACAGAAAGCGAAGAAGCCAGCTTCAAGCTGGCTTCGATCAAGTCTAGGGGTTGTGCAGGGGCGAGAGCCCGTGCGCGCCTAGATGCGCTCCGCGTTATCGCGCGCCTTGTTGAACTCTTCCACGTCCACCGAAATGCTGTGCTGGATGGGCTTCCATGCTGCTTTCTTGAACAGTGCCACCAGCGCGATGGGGATGTAGGTGAGCATGAAGAATGGGAACGTGAAGAGGTATTTGATCTTCTTTGCTGTGGTGGAGCGGATGTTGTCCCACTCGGTGAAGGTGGTCAGCGCGCCGAACATGAACATGAACAGCGTGTAGTTGAACAAGCAGAAGAAGATCGAGGAGAGCGACGAGGTTAACATGACGCCCGTGGACATGAGCCCTGCGCTGCCCAGGATGAGGATGATCGTGTTGAAGATGATGGTGATCACGGAAAGCAACATGCCGGGAGCGATGGTCATGAGCATGTCGTAGCAGGCGAAGCGGTGCCCCTTGGGGTTGGTGAACACGCCCTTCACCAGGCTGAGTCCGTACTTACCGAACACCTGGTAGAAGCCTTTTGCCCAGCGGAAACGCTGGTTCCACGAATCGCGGAACGTGATGGGCTGTTCGTCGTAGAGCATGGCGGTGGGGCAGTAAGCGATGCGCTCACCATGCAAGATGCTGTAGGTGGAGAACTCGATGTCTTCGGTGAGCAGGTGGAACTTCCAGCCGCCCATCTTCTCGATGATCTTGGCGCTCACGAAAAAGCCCGTGCCCGAAACCGCGCAGCTGGTGTTCAGCGTAAGGCGCGCTTGGCTCAGGTACTTCGCTTCACGCAAGAACCACACGCCATAGCCAGCCGAGATCCAGTTCGAACCGAAATTCTTCGAGTTGCGGTAGCTCGTGGAAGCAATGGCACCACCATCGAAGACCTTGTTCATCTCGCGGAAGTAGTTCACGTCGAGCACGTTGTCGGCGTCGAAGACGAAGTAAGCCTCGTATTCGTTCTCGGAATAGTGCTCACGGATGCAGGTCACGCCATAGTCGAGTGCGTAACCCTTGCCGATCTGCTCGGTGTTGAAGCGGGGGAATACGATCGCGCCAGCTTCTTGTGCGATGGCGGCGGTGTTGTCGGTGCAGTTGTCTGCGATTACGAAGATGTCGATAAGTTCTTGCGGGTAATTCTGCACGCGGATGCTGTGGATAAGGTCGCCGATAACAGCGTTTTCGTTACGAGCTGCGATGAGCACGGCATAGCGGTGGTTTTTCTTCGCGGTTTGCTTCGGTGCTTTGCGCGTGAGTACGACAAGAACGTAAAAGAGCTGATAGGCATAGCAAAACGTAAAGGTGATGAAAACACAGATATTGAATATATCCACGAACGAGAGCGTGGATAGTATATCGTCGAACAACCTGGCTCCTTACCCCGGCCAATACGTAGCTCGCGCGGTGGTGCAAATTGAAAAGGAAGATTTGCGTTCTACATGCGTGAGCAGGGGTGCTGCATTGAAAGTTTTGCGTGCTATATGTGAGAGATATGTGAACAGCACCGTGGTTGAACTAATTATAGGCTTTTGCAACCCCTTGTGCCGATCCTTACGCTTTCGTCATATAAATTTAAGGTGAGGGGTGCATTACTGATATACTAAGGGGGTTTCTTTTAGGTCTGTAGTTGCGGACATGCAGCGCTTTCGAGTGCAGCATTCCAAGTCCATGGCAGATGCGGTCGAAAGGATCCACGTAAGTTCGGTGATCGCTCGCGCGTTATTCCTGCTAGCCTTGCGCTTTTGTAGGTTTGGCGAAGAGCTCATCACTGAATGAGCACGGCGCATTCTAGGTGTAAGTCGTACCGTCGGTGAAGCGGCATAGGGCTGCTCTGGCGAGCGGATGGCGTCGCTGCAATACTCGTGCGCGCACGGTCTACAGCGGCTAAGTCCCCGTATGCAGGTGTGGGGTCGAAAACTAGGTCAGCTAAAAGAACCCTGAGAGCGTTTGTGCAAGGAAAAGCACCCTTTTTCAGGGGAACAGAGGCTTTTGCTCGTTTGTATTACACGGTGAACACAAACGAGCATTCAAAGCAGATCTTGAACAAGACCAAGAGGTTAACAAGAGAGGCTATACATGAAGAAAGCATCAAGCGTAAAAACCATCGTAGAGAGTCAAGCTGCAAGTGCGTCTGCTGCAGCATCTTCCCCGACGAGCAAGTCTTCTGCGCTTCGCGCATTGGCTGCGGCATTGGCCGCGCTTGTCTTAGCGTTGTGCGTAGGATTTATGAGTGGGTGTTCAAGCAATTCTTACACGCCTGAGCCTTCTGAGCAGAAGATCGACAACTCGTTGTTGCATACGCCGGGCACGCTGCGTGTTGGTGTGGATGCTTCGAATGCGCCTTATGCAGCACAATCGCAAGGATCTATTGTGGGTATCGATGTCGATACAGCAGCAGCGCTTGCTGATGAACTGGGTTTGAAGCTTGAGCTCGTTGATGTGGGAACGAATGCTGAAGGCGCTTTCACCTCCGATAATGTTGATATTGTTATGGGTGTTGGCTCCGATGCGAAGAACTGTTGGGTCTCCGAGCCCTATCTCTCTTCTTCGGTCGTTTTGTTCGCCGCTGAAGAAGGCACGCGTGTTCCGTTGCCCACTGATGTGTTCGTGGTTGCTGCGCAGGCTTCTTCTATGAGTGCGGTCGAGGTTACGAATCGTCTCGGCCAGGATCACCTCGATGCCACTTCCGATATTCAAACGGCTTTCGACAAGCTCAAAAGCGGCTCGGCGAAGTATGTGGCCACCGATAGCACCATTGGTTCCTATGTAGCACACTCGAACAACCAGGCTATCTATCCTATTGCACTGCTTGCTGAAGAAACGAAGTACTGCATTGGCGCACCCATCACTGCTTCCGGTCTTCAAGATGCGGTGAGTGAAGCTTTGAAAAAGCTCTCTGATGGTGGAGTGTTGAAACTCATCGATCAGAAGTGGTTGGGAGAGCAGATGAATCTTTCAAGCCTTACCGTCATCGAGCCCATTCCTGAGCCCGAGCCCGAACCTGCCGAAGGCGAAGATACTGCTACAACAAACGAAGACTCTAACGACTAAGTTTTCTTTCTATGCGCCTGACATAGCCATGCCTACTAAACAGGGAGCCATCACGCTCCCTGTTTTTGCGTGTGCGTATTGGCGCAGTTTAGAAAAGTTGTGAATTTGTTTGCTCGACATAGGCATTCCATATTCCTCTAGTAACGTTTGCAAAGTAACTATTCCCGAGACAAAAAGGGGGTTTCTGCAGACTATGTCAGACACACCTCAACCATCCCAATCTCAACCTCAGCCGCCGCAAGGCGCTCCGGTCAATGCCGCTCCCGCGCCGGCACCTGCTCCTGCGCAGCCTGCAGCCCCAAAGCCTAAGAAGAATCGCAAAGGTGTGAAAACGTTCTTCATCGCATTCGCTGGTGCAGCTGTTGCATGCGTGCTTGCCTTGGGTATTTTCGTTGCAGTCAATCCTTCGAATAGTGGCTATACCATCAAAGAGACCAACTCTGGCATCACGATAGATGTTGATACCGACGATATGTCGCTTGCTGAAGCGGTAGCAGCTAAAACGCTGCCTTCTGTGGTGAACATCAATGTGTATGCCAATACAAGTCAGCAAAGCATGTCGCCGTTCGGTATGTTGGGCGGCCAGTCTGCTACGCAGGAGCTACAGCAGACTTCGCTCGGTTCAGGTGTCGTGCTCACAGCAGATGGCTACATCCTTACGAATAACCACGTGGTCGATGGCGCCGACGCACTCGAGGTTGTTGCTGAAGGCGAAACCTACAAGGCTAAGCTGGTCGGCACCGACCCTTCGAGCGACCTAGCTGTTATCAAGGTGGATGGCGCAACCTTGAAGCCTATCGAGATCGGTAACTCTTCTGATCTTAAGGTGGGCGAGTGGGTCATGGCTGCTGGCAGCCCGTTCGGCATGGAACAGTCGGTGTCTACGGGTATCGTTTCCGCGGTGAACCGTTCTTACGCTGATTCCGAGTCTGGCGCAATCTATACCAACATGATTCAGACCGATGCAGCCATCAATTCGGGCAATTCCGGTGGCGCACTCGTGGATGCTGAAGGCAAGCTCATCGGTATCAACACCCTCATCATGTCCACCAGCGGCACGAGCTCTGGTGTGGGTTTTGCGATCCCAGTCGATTATGCGTTCGGCATCGCTGAGCAGCTCATTCAGGGCAAAACACCCTCTCACGCGCAGTTGGGTGTTTCATTGATCACCGTGAACAACGAGCTTGCACAGCGCTTTGGCATTCAAGCTACCGAAGGTGCTTACATTAACTCGCTTACTGCCGGGGGTGCCGCCGCCAAAGCGGGCCTGCAGGAAGGCGATGTGATTCTGAAGGTGGATGGCGAATCGATCACAAGCTCTTCCGATCTGGTGCTTGCGATTCGCTCACATAGCCCTAACGATGAGGTGGATGTAACCTACTTGCGCGATGGCAAGGAAGAAACAACGAAAGTAAAACTTGGTGCCGATACGCAATAGTACTCGCGCTATCGTTATCGCTTGAGCACCGTCTGGCTCAAGCGCACCTGCTCATCAACCCACTTCGTGGTCATTCCCGTTTGTGAGGAACGGATGAGAAAGAAAGCGGTCTGCCTGGCAGGCCGCTTTCGCTTTGCCTGCGCTTTAGCTGAGTTTCGGTCAATGATCTATCTGCTTTACTGTTCGTGCTTTGGTAGGCCGCTTTCGTTTGTGGCTCTTTTCGCTCCACTTCGCGAAGCCCTTGCAAGAGCGTGCCTGCAAGGCCTATCTGGTGCAGCCGATCCGTGCGCACCAAAACTCAGAAGAATACGAGTCGCGATTTTCGTGCGAATTGTGCGCATGCATCGATTTTTCCCTATGCGCTCCGTTGTGCCTGAGCTATGGGGTAATATGGATGAGATATATCCTACGGGGTATTCCTTCACAAGAAAGGATCTTCATGAACTCGGATTACAAGTACAAACGCGTGCTCCTGAAGCTCTCGGGCGAGGCACTCATGGGCGAAGAGGGCTACGGCATCGATCCGAAAGTGGTCGAAGAGCTGGCTGTTCAGATCAAAGAGATCGTGAACGACGGCGTGGAGCTCGCGGTTACGGTGGGCGGCGGCAACATCTTCCGTGGTCTGGCTGGTTCAGCGCAGGGCATGGATCGTGCGCATGCAGACTACATCGGTATGCTCGCTACCTGCATGAATGCGCTTGCGCTTCAAGATGCTTTCGAGCGTCACGACATTCCCACGCGCGTTATGAGCGCGATCGAGATGCGCCAGGTTTCGGAGCCCTACATCCGCCGCCGCGCTACGCATCATCTGGAAAAGGGCTACGTGGTCATCTTCGCGGCAGGCACGGGCAATCCATATTTCACTACCGATACCACCGCGGCACTGCGCGCGCTCGAGATCAACGCTGAATGCCTCATGAAGGCAACGAAGGTTGACGGCATCTACGATGCCGATCCGGTCACGCACCCGGATGCGAAGCGCTTCGAGACCATCAGCTACATCGATGTGCTCGCGAAGGGCCTGCATGTTATGGACTCCACCGCCACTTCGCTGTGTATGGACAACGATATGCCCATTCTCGTGTTCGACCTCACGGTTCCGGGCAACATCTCGCGCATCCTGAAGGGTGAAGATATCGGTACCACGGTCACTGCGGAAGGCTAGAGCTTCCCGTTTTGTGCAAGTCACACGGAGCATGCATAGAAGTTTGGCGTGTTCTGCAGTAGCGTGAACCGCACGCAACAGCCGGTGGATATGTATGCTTTGCTTAAGCGTCCGTTGCATCTGCCTCACGTGCGCTGCGCTAAAGCATGCAGGCACTACGATAAAGGCATCGCGCGCGGGCATTTTCGCGCTACAATAACAGAGGTTTAAAATCATAGGGCACGGTCGCTTCACGCGGGCACCTGCCAGAAACGCGGCCTTAAGCCGCACACCAAGGGGAGGAAGCATGGTAAACGACATCAAAGAGACCGCAAAGAAACGCATGGACGGCGTTATCGATCAGTTGAACACCAACCTTTCGTCGGTGCGCACCGGTCGCGCTAACGCAATGATCCTCGATCGCGTGAAGGCTGAATACTACGGCACGCTCACGCCGGTCAATCAGATGGCGGCCATCAAGACCCCCGATGCCCACACGCTCGTCATCGAGCCGTGGGATAAGAGTTCGCTCGGCGCGATCGAAGCGGCTATCATGAATGCTAATTTGGGCGTGAACCCCAATAACGATGGTCAGGTTATTCGCCTGCCGTTCCCTTCACTTACTGAAGAGCGCCGCAAGGAACTGGCCAAGCAGTGCAAGACCTACGCCGAAGAAGCACGCATCGCTATCCGTAACGCGCGTCGTGATGCGAACACCGAAGTCGAGAAGAGCGTGAAGGAAGATAACCTTCCCGAAGACGAGAAGCGCCGCGCCGAAGAGGAGATTCAGAAGCTCACGGATTCCTATGTCGCTAAGATCGACGACATCCTGAAGAAAAAAGAAGACGAGGTCATGACCGTCTAGCCTTACGTAGGCAGAGTCGTTCGAGGCGAATTCGTCGTATGAGGCAACCGCTGGATTACATCTTCCCCGATCCCCCTGCGGGGCTCGATCCTGCCAAGCTCGACCAGAGCCGCATACCGCGCCATGTTGCCGTTATCATGGACGGGAACGGGCGTTGGGCCAAACAGCGCGCTATGAACCGTCTGAACGGCCACAAAGCGGGCATCAATGCGGTGCGCGAGACTATCCGCTGCGCGAACGATGTGGGCGTGGATTACCTCACCATCTATTCTTTCTCCACGGAAAACTGGAAGCGTCCGCAAGACGAAGTGAACGGGCTCATGAACCTCTTCGCTAAGACCATGCTCGCCGAGCTCGATGGCCTGCATGAAGAAGGCGTGCGCGTGGCCACCATCGGCGATACGAGCGCGCTTCCTGAAAAGACAGCTCGCGCGTTTTCGGATGCATGGGAGAAGACCAAGAACAACACGGGCATGACGCTCGTCATCGCCGTGAACTACGGCTCGCGCGCTGAGATCCTTGAAGCAGCGCAGCGCTCGATCGATGAGGCGCTTGCGGCGGTTGCGGAGGGCAAGCAGCCCGAACCGCTCACGGAAACCGCATTCGAAAGCCGCCTCTATACTGCCGATATTCCCGATCCCGACCTGCTCATTCGCACTTCGGGCGAGATGCGCATCTCGAACTTCTTGCTCTGGCAGATCGCTTATACGGAATTCTATTTCACCGACGTGCTCTGGCCGGATTTCGACCGCTATGAATTCTTGCGTGCGCTGCTGTATTACCAGCATCGCGATCGCCGTTTCGGGGCGGTGTAGCACATGCCCACCGAGCGTATCCGCCGTACCTTCACTCATGCCGACGAACAGGGCAACATCGTCGAATCGCGCGAAGAGATCATTATCAAGCGCGAAGAGCACGAAAAGCCCACCCGCGGAAGCCAGTTCAAGCAAAAGGCGCTCGATAAGACCCCCACGAAGCTGAAGAACCCTTCTAACCTGCAGGTTCGTGTTCGCACGGGCGCGGTCTACATCACGCTCACGGTGCTCTGCATCATCGCCTCCGATGCAACCACCGCCATCTATCTGGCAGCGCTTTCCGCAATCTGCGCAGGCGAGTTCTACTACATGCTCCGCTCCGATGCGAAGCTTCCCAACGAAGTGCTCGGCATTGTGGCATCTGCTTCATTTCCGCTGGCCATGTGGCTGTTTGGCATCAATGGCGTGGTGGTCATGGTGTCTCTCTTCATCATCGTGCTACTTGTGTGGTACGTTTTCTGGCTCCATGCGCGCATCGTCGATGTTGCCGTGAGCCTGTTCGGTGCCTTCTATACAGGGCTACTCATGTCAGCGGCCATGCTCATCCGCATGTCGGTGCCCGATTATTGGGGAGGCGTGCTCATCCTTGGTATTTTCGCGAGCGTGTGGGGCAACGATGCCTTCGCTTATCTTATCGGCTCGAAGTTCGGCAAGCACAAGATGACACCGCAGGTCTCGCCGAAGAAAACCTGGGAAGGCTTCTTTGCCGGCCTCGTCTTCTCTATGGCGTTCTGGTGCCTGTTCCCGCTCATTCCTGGAGTCGAGATGAACATCGTCCAGTCGCTCGTGTTCGGCGCAATCTGTGGCGTGCTCGGCGTTATCGGCGATCTGGTCGAATCGCGTATCAAGCGCAATGCGGGATTCAAGGATTCGGGCACGATCATGCCTGGTCATGGTGGGTTGCTCGACCGCTGCGATTCGCAATTTCTCGTAACGCTCGGTGCTTCGATGCTGCTCATCTTCGGCAACTGCATCCCCTTCACGTTCATCAGCACAGGCGTGCTCTTCTAGGTTTTGCGCGCGCTTTTGCTCTTCGTCTTCAATACGGTTCCTGTTTTTGGAGGTTCTCATGGCTGACAAGCAAGCAGATATTCTCGCATGCCCGAAGCGCGTTTGCGTGCTCGGTTCCACCGGTTCGATCGGCACGCAGACCCTCGATGTAGCACGCCGCCATCCTGAATTCGTGAAGATCGTGGCGCTCAGTGCGAATACGCAGGCAGAGCTTCTGCTCGAACAAGCACGGGAGTTTTCGGTCGAGCATGCGGTGCTTGCGAACGTTGAGATAGCTGAAGCTTGGCGCGCACGGTTCGCCGAGATCGGTGCCACGCTCCACGCAGGTTCTGAGGCTATCGTTGAGCTGTGCAACCTTCCCGAGGTCGATATGGTGGTGAATTCCCTGGTGGGAGCCGCTGGCATGCAGGCGAGCTACGCAACGCTCGTGGCGGGCAAGCAGCTTGCGCTGGCTAACAAGGAGTCGCTCGTGGTGGGTGGCGATGTGCTCATGCCGCTCTCCACGCACGAAACGCTCTTGCCCATCGATTCCGAACACGGTGCTATCTATCAGTGCTTGCTCGGCGAAGATCCCGCCGAGGTCACGCGCTTATGGGTCACCGCTTCGGGCGGCCCCTTTCGCGGGAAGAAGGCGGCCGATCTTCAAAATATCACGGTTGAACAGGCGCTCAGCCATCCTACGTGGAACATGGGTCGCAAGATCTCGATCGATTCTTCCACGCTCATGAATAAGGGTCTCGAAGTGATCGAGGCGCATCATCTCTTTGCCATGCCCTACGATAAGATCGCTGTTGTGGTACAGCCGCAGAGCGCGATCCATTCCATGGTCGAATTCACCGATGGTTCCGTGAAGGCGCATCTTGGCACTACTGACATGCGCATTCCGATCCAGTTTGCGCTCAGCTACCCTGCGCGCTGGTCTGCGCCGGTCGAGCCGCTCGATTTCCGCACGCTCGGCTCGCTCGAGTTCGAAGCGCCCGACCTGGAAACATTCCGCTGCTTGGCGCTCGCGATCGAGGCAGGCACTACCGGTGGCACGCTTCCAGCGGTCATGAATGCGGCGAACGAGGTGGCGGTCGCGGCGTTCCTCGACGAGCAGATTCCCTACCTCGGTATCGCTGAGCTGGTCGAACGCACTATGAACCATGCGGTGCGCAAAGGCAGCGTGAAGGAGGCCACGAGCATCGAAGAGCTGCTCGCCATCGATGCTGAAACCCGTGTTTATGCACGTGAGTTGGTTAAAACCTGGTGACTTTGCCAAAGAAATCAAGGCTGTAACAGCGAGAGGGTTTTCATCGGATGGATACCACCGAGCGTGCTCTCTCGATGCGTCGCTCATTCGAGCTAAGTTTCGCGATCGTTGTCGCGAAACTGGATCTCTCATATTCGCTTTGGCTTACCCTCGTTCGCGCACCCGCTGATATCCATCCGCGAAGGATCTTACGAGTAGAGCCGCAAAAGCCGACCGCGTGAGCATATTGCGAAAATCTGCCCGCTTTGAAAGGGCGGTGCTCTTCACCCTTCTATAATAGAGATATGGACATTCTACTCACGATTCTCATAGCTACGCTCGTGCTCGGCTTTCTGGTATTCATCCATGAAGGCGGGCACTTTCTCGCTGCGCGCGCGTTCGGGGTGCGTGTGAGCGAGTTCATGATCGGCCTTCCTGGTCCCAGCATCGGCGTTACCTGGAAGGGTACGCGTTTCGGTGTTACTGCTGTGCCACTGGGCGGGTATGCGGCGGTCTGCGGCATGGGAACAGGCACGCCCAGCCCGCACCTGAAAGCGGTGCTCGGCTATATGTATGCGCACGGCACGGCCGATATGGAAGATGTGGCCGATGCGCTCGGTATCACCGACGATGAGGCCTATCAGGCGCTCGAAGAGCTCACCGAATGGGGTAGCCTCAAGCGTCCTACACGCAAGGATAAGCTCAACACCTACCGTACACCCGCATGTCTTACCAATGGCGTGAAGTACGATGAAGGAACGCCTCGTGAAGTGGCGAATCTCGATGAATTCTTCACCTCGGAGCAGAAGCAGCAATACTGCATGCTGCCGTTCTGGAAGCGTATCACGATCCTGCTGGCGGGTCCGTTCATGAACTTGCTCTATGCCATGATCGTGTTCGTTATCATCTATTCGATCATCGGTGTGGACGTGCAGATGCAAAGTGGCGAAGTGGTCCACTATGTGCTTGCGCCGTTTGATGCTATCGTGGCTGGGTTCAAGTACATTGGCATGGTGGCGGTAGCTATCTTAGGCCTGTTCAACCCTGCGACGGCGGCCGATACCGTTGCGAACTCCACGTCCATCGTGGGCATCGCGGTCCTTTCGAAAACGGCCTTCGAAGCGGGCTTCATCAGCTTGCTCTCTTTTTCGGCGGTCATCTCGGTCTCGCTCGGTCTTGCGAACCTGCTGCCCATTCCGCCGCTCGATGGTGGACGCTTCGTGATCGAGATCTACCAGAAGATCCGTCGGAAGAATATCTCTATCCGCGCGCTGAACTACCTGAGCATCGGCGGAATGTGCCTGTTCATGGCCTTCTTCGTGTTCATGCTCAATCAAGATGTGCAGCGGTTCATCTTCGGGAATTGGGGCTAGGAGTGCGACGTGCTGCCTAATGAAGTAACGCATCAGGTCATGGTGGGCAACGTGCCTGTTGGTGGGGGAGCGTCCTGTGCCGTGCAATCCATGCTCAACCTCCCGCTTTCGGAAGTGGAAGAGAATCTCGCGCAGATCGAGCGTGTGGCACAGGCGGGCTGCGACATCATCCGTATCGCTATCCCGCATGCGACCGATCTCGACTATTTCGAGCAGATCTGCGCACGCTCCGTGCTTCCCGTGGTGGCTGATATCCATTTCAGCGCCGATCTTGCCATCGAGGCGGCACGCCGTGGAGCCGCGAAACTGCGCATCAACCCGGGCAACATCGGCGGGCTTGAGGCTACTATCCCGGTGCTCGAGGCGGCCAAAGAGGCAGGCATCCCCATTCGTATCGGCGTGAATGCCGGTTCGCTCGATGCGCATCTGCGCGACGACGCCACACTTTCGCTCCCGCAAAAGCTGGCGCGTTCGGCCCGCGAATACGTCGAATTCTGCGAGGCGCAAGGCTTCACCGATCTGGTGGTCTCTGCCAAGGCGCATGATGTTCCTACTACGGTCGAAACCTATCGCATCATCTCGCGCGAGCTGCCGCATATTCCGCTCCACATCGGGGTCACTGAGGCGGGCACGCTCTTTCAAGGGCTCATAAAATCTGCTTCTGGCCTGGGAATACTTCTTGAACAGGGTATCGGCGACACTATGCGCATCTCCCTTACCGATGACCCCGTCGAAGAGGTGAAGGCTGCCTGGATGCTCCTCGGCGCGCTCGGGTTGCGCTTCCGTTACCCGGAGTTGATCAGCTGCCCTACCTGTGGACGCGCTAAAGTAGATCTCATAGCACTTGCAAAGCAAGTTGAAGAGCGCCTTGCCAGCGTGCCGAAGCCGCTGCGCGTAGCCGTGATGGGCTGCGTGGTGAACGGCCCTGGCGAAGCGAAGGATGCCGATATCGGCGTTGCATGCGGCGATGGTCAGGGCGTCATCTTCGCAGGCGGAGAAGTGATCAAGAAAGTACCTGAAGCGCATATCGTCGATGCGCTCTTCGACGAGATCGCGAACTTGATAAACAATGCCTGATGAGGCTAAACGATAGGAGAGAAGGTTATGAGCGAAATCCTCTATATGAGCAATCTTTATGTTCCCACGCTTAAGGAAGATCCGGCCGATGCCGAGATCGCCTCGCACAAACTGCTCATGCGCGCGGGCATGATCCGTAAGGTGGCTTCGGGCATCTACGCATTCTTGCCGCTCGGCATGCGCGTGTTGCAGAAGGTAGAGAACATCGTTCGCGAAGAGATGAACGCCACGGGTGCTCAGGAGATCCTCATGCCAGCGCTCCAGCCTGCTGAACTTTGGCTCGAATCGGGCCGCTGGGACGATTATGGTCCCGAGCTCATGCGCATGAACGATCGTCATGATCACGGCTTTTGCCTCGGTCCTACGCACGAGGAGCTCATCACTGCGCTCGTGCGCAACGAACTGCGCTCCTATCGCCAGCTTCCCACCACGCTCTACCAGATCCAGACGAAGTATCGCGACGAGATCCGTCCGCGCTTCGGGTTGTTGCGTAGCCGCGAGTTCATCATGAAGGATGCCTATAGCTTCCACTCAAGCGTTGAATCGCTCCAGGAAACGTATGACCAGATGAGCGAGGCGTATGGCGCGATCTGCGAACGATGCGGGCTCGATTATCGCCCGGTCGAGGCCGATTCTGGTCAGATCGGCGGCAAGGTTACCACGGAATTCATGGCGCTCGCCGATGCGGGCGAGGCAGAGCTCGTCTACTGCCCGAACTGCGATTATGCGGCGAACACCGAAGTGGCTGAGTGCATCACGCAACCGCTCGAGTATGATGTTGCTGCTATGGAGAAGATCTCCACGCCTGGCGTTACCACCATTGCGGCGCTGGCTGAATTCCTTGGCATCGATGAGGCTGCAACCGTGAAAGCGCTCGTAGGCAAGGATGAAAAAGGCCAGGTTATTGCGGTATTCATCCCGGGTGACCATGAGCTCAACGAGATCAAGATAGATCGCGTTTTCGCTGGCTTCCAGCTGTTGGACGATCGTGAACTTGAGGCCACCGGCCTCCCCAAGGGCTCGATCGGCCCGGTTGGGGTACCTGAGGGCATCATCGTTGCCGCTGATCAGAATCTCGAGAAGATTGCTCGCTGGGTGGTGGGTGCCAACGAAGATGGCTTCCACTATGTGGGCGCGGCACAAGGCGAAGACTTCAAGGTGGATGTTTGGGCCGATCTTTCCACGGCGAAAGCAGGCGATATCTGCCCGAACTGCGGCACGCCGCTCGAAGAAGCACGCGGTATCGAGGTTTCGCAGGTCTTCCAGCTTGGCGATAAGTATTCCAAAGCGCTCGGTGCGGTCTATTCTGCAGAAGATGGTTCTGACCAGCCCTTCATCATGGGCTGTTACGGCGTAGGCATCACCCGTACGCTCGCAGCGGTGGTCGAGCAGCATAACGATGAATACGGTATCAAGTGGCCGGCTTCTGTTGCGCCAGCTCATCTCTGCATCATTCCGCTTACCGTGGGCGATGATGAGGTCTATCCAGCTGCACTTCGTCTGGCACAAACGCTGAAAGAGAGCTTCCCCAAGCTCGAGATCGTTATCGATGACCGTAAAGAGCGTCCGGGCGTGAAGTTCGCCGACGCGGATCTGATCGGCTGGCCTACTCAGGTCGTAGTAGGGAAGCGCGGTTTGGCAGAAGGAAAAGTCGAGGTCAAGCGTCGTGCAACGGGCGAGAAGTTCGATGTGAGCTTCGATTCGCTTGCTGATAGCCTTTCGTTCTTGAACCGCTATAAGCAGACCTATATCGGTCGTGGCCCTATTGTTCAGTAATACCAAACAGACGAAGAAGCCCGAGCTACTGGCTCCCGCTGGTGGGTTCGAGCAGCTGCGTTATGCGCTCTATTTCGGTGCCGATGCGGTGTATCTTGCTTGCGATAAGTTCGGTTTGCGCCAGCGTGCGCAGAATTTCTCGCTTGCCGACATGCCCCGTGCAGTTCAGATGGCGCACGATGCCGGCGCAAAGGTATATGTGACACTCAATGCCTATTTGCACGATGAAGACCTGAGCGATCTTCCCGAATATCTGGCAGCATTAGCTGCTGCGGGGGTCGATGCGTTCATCGTGAGCGATCTGGGGGTGTTTGCCCTCGCGCGCGAGCATGCCCCGCAGGTTGACCTGCATGTTTCCACTCAAGCATCCGTTTCGAACGTCGAGGCGGCGCGCATGTGGCATCGTCTTGGCGCGAAACGCATCGTTACCGCACGTGAGATGTCGCTCGAAGAGATCGCGCAGCTCAAAGCAGAGTTGCCCGATGTCGAGGTGGAAGTGTTCGTGCAGGGCGCCATGTGCATGGCCATCTCTGGGCGTTGTCTCATCAGCGATTATCTTACTGGGCGCAGCGCGAACCAAGGAAACTGCGTGCAGCCCTGCCGCTGGAGCTACCACTTGGAAGAGCAGACTCGTCCAGGCGAGCTCTTTCCCATTGAAGAGGACGAACGCGGCACCTACATCATGAATTCCAAAGACTTGAATATGCTCGCTCACCTCGATGAACTTATTGCAGCTGGGGTGGACTCCATCAAGATCGAAGGGCGCGTGAAGAAAGCGTTCTACGTGGCCACGGTGGTGAACGCTTACCGCCAGGTGCTCGACGGGGGAGATCCTGCGCAGTGGGGAAGTGAGCTCGAGCGCATTTCGCACCGGCCTTATTCGACAGGCTTCTTCTATGGAGATGCACAGCAGTCGTTTGAAGATGATATCTATGTGCAGCTCTACGATTGGGTGGCCGAAGTGGTCGAGTCGCGTCCGATCGAAGCGACCGCCACGGAAAACGATCTCGATCTTACCCAGGGCATGTGGCAGACCATCGTGTATTGCCGCAATCGCTTCTATGAGGGAGATACACTCGAATTGCTCAGCCCCCATTGCGAAGTAACGCTGGTGTTAGTGGTTGGGCTCGAGGAGGTTTTCCCGGCAGTGGATGTCCGCGATGATAAAGGTCTCGATAACCCTGAGTCAAAAGATGCTTCAGCTTCGAAGCAGAATGAGCATTGCTTCGACTCGAGTGAGGGAGCGGTGGCTATCGTCAATACCACTCCGGTGGAGGTTGCCAACAAGGCGATGGGCGCTTATGCCTTCATCACTCCCATGCCGCTTCATCGTTATGACATCTTGCGCGCCAAGCGGCGCGACCCCTCCAAGAAGAACTAATCGTTCCAACGCTTTGTACGCGCGTTGCTTTTTGATCAACCGATCATTTCTTGCGAGCAAGTGCGCTTGGATCCTTTGCGCTTCCTTGAGCAAGCGGGCCCACGACGCTGAAGCTTGCAAGCAAAGAGCGCTGAGTCTTTCATTGCTCTAGCGATGGCAGTATGTCTTACGTTCGTGCTCTCATTTTCATTCATTCTTCAATCCGCGTTACGAGCATCCTTTGCTCGGTCGCGCGATCTGATTCTGTTCAGGCATCAACATCCGGAATCAATACTCTGAATTTCTTGAAAAGGAGCAAAGTGTTCCGCATGTGCTCTTGTTCGAACAAGCGTGTATGCCAACTGTCCAACATGAAAGATCGCGCGAATTTTCAAGTCAATCGATCAAATGTTCGTTTTTTGCTCAGATTAACCCAAAATTTGTCAAAAAAAGTTTCATTCTCTTCTGGAGCTGGTCCATTTTGCCCCCATTTTAGGGTGCTAACACCCCCGAAAATTCCTCTCTTCTCACCGGTGATGCGAGGAGGCAGAGAGGGACTGCAACAGGGGTTCAGAATGTGGGTTTTCTTGGGCGATAAAACAGGTGAAAGCATAGGCATAGCATGAGATAACATGCCTGATAAAAGCAGGAAAAGACAAACCAATGAGCGCCCAAGTTCAAGCCTTGGAATCGATGGATTTCGAGCTTGTTTTAGCGCGTGATAGCACCGGCTTCCGCCAAGGGATTTGGATCAAAATGGGGTGCTATCATCACGCGATTTGCGGGTTCTAAAAATCGTCCGATTTGGCCGAAAAATTATTTGCCTAGGGTAACTTTTGGCAAAAAAATTACTTAGACTGTCAAAGTTTTTGCGATCGTCATCAAAAAATGTGAAGAAATGATATATTCGTAACAAATAAGTTAGCTTAATTGAACAAATTTTCGGATTTCTAATAAGAGACAAAAGTTTTCTTATTTTTTGAGGGTTTTGGCAAAAATGCCCAAAATCGCCCCTCCTGCGTATTTTGATGGTGAAAACAGGACAAAAAGAGGGCTGTTTTTACGATACGAGCAAGAGTAGATAAACAAATAGCCAGTTCAAACATGAAAACAGAAATAGAAAATTTCGAAAAAAATTTCAAGAAGCAACTCGAAAACATGCCAAAAATGGTCAATTTGGTCACTTTTGGCGGCTGTAGAGCACGTTGGCTCCAGGGCGACCCTCGTACACCCTTTTGAGCGCGTTTCTAACGCTGTTTTTGGATGGGATCTACCCCTTTTTGGGTGTCCACACCCGAATCACAGTCAGGGTCTTAGACGGCTTCTCAGCGCTTCGGACCTCTTTTTTGGGCCATCCAGACCAAAAAAGAGAGTCGGAAGGGGAGGCAGAGCAAGATGCAATGTCCCTTGATCGCTGAATAAAGCATCCAATGCCTTGATGCAGTCTCTTCTTCTGTCTCTAAATGCACTGTGGGTTCTCTGACTTGGACGTGTTGCGGATCCGAAATGCATTTGGGTATCTATACTTCAAATCTATCAGGCGTTTCTCTGTTCGTGAAATTTTCGAATAAGCTTGCAGATACCGTGTAACACTGCTGTGTTCTTTGCTAAGATAGGCCCATAAGACCAGAAAGGGGATTTCATGGGAAGAAAAGCTGAAGAAGCGCTTGACCTGGCAAATGTCGATGATCTGATCGCATATCTGCGTGAGGCACACTCAGCTTATATGCAAACGGGCGCTGAAACGTATTACCTTACGAATGCAAACGACCTGTATTGGCGTGCGCAAGACACAAATCAACTCAACGAAAAGGATCACTTTATCGACTGCAGCGAGCTTGTTCCAACGCTCAATGAGTTCGTTGACCTGCCCTTTATCGAGGGTGAATCGATTCGTGACGTGTTCGATACGTCGTCTTTTTATGCCTCGATCAAAATTGAAGGTCAGGGCACTCCTGTTCCTGTGATATAATCAATCGCGCTTTAAGGGGCATTAGCTCAGCTGGGAGAGCGCATGGCTGGCAGCCATGAGGTCAGGGGTTCGATCCCCCTATGCTCCACCATCTAGATCACGACCATCCATTTGGGTGGTCGTTTTTTTGTTGGCTGACCTGCTTTTACGCGCTTAAATATCACAAGCGCGGTAGGGTGATGTGGGTTATCCAGGTCGCGCATGAGGGGCATTAGCCATTATGAAGCTTGCTGCTTATCTTGAACAAGCATTGGACCGGCTTTGCATACAGGCTTTCCAACATTCGATCGGCACGTAAAATCGGACTTTTGGAGTCAATTACCGCGCATGCCTTTTACCAGGTGTTTTATAAAGCGCGGTACAGGAAGCGCGGCGTGTTCCTGAGGTGTTCATCGGTGGGGTATTTTCATAAACGAAAATGAAAGAAAATGTCGTAAAAAGCTAGCAGAATCTGTTGCCTTCTTGTTGCCAAGTCGTTAGAATATAAGGTTGGAATGGGGGACTAGTCCAAAAAACGGGTTTTTAGTAGCAAAACACACCCTGAGCACTGTGTTCCGCATATATGATTTTTGAAAAGATAGCTTAAGCCATAATCTGGCATTTCTACTTTGTTACCTCGGACTATTCCGAGTTCCTTTAATAATCTTGAACTGTGTTCTCTTTCTCATGGTTTCAAGGCCGCATGTTTTATAGACGGTCTTTTAGATATAGAAGGTATTGAGAGTCGATGGATTTTTAATACGCATTCTTCACAATTCCCGACGGGGAGATCCACGTGAACACGCGCGTATACACTCCACGACAACGGATCATCGAAAGAGGGATTACGATGAGACGCGTCAGAGAAAGATTGAGCGATCTTTCGAAACTGTGCCTTTGCATCTTGCTGGCATACATGATCGCTCTGCCCGGAATGGGTGCGAACACACTCGTGAACACCGCCATAGCGGATACGCTTGGTAACACGACTGGACTCGATCTTGATCTTGCTGCGTTCTCTGCAGAGCGTACGGCTTCTCCTCAATCCCTCGCTGAAGCCAAAGCTGCTCTCGATGCCGCCAACCAGGTCAAGGCAGATGCCGCTGCAAAGCAGAACGAAGCCAAGAAGGCTTACGACTCGGCAACTGCTGAATATAATTTTGCCGCATCGGAACACACGAAAGCACAGCAGAGCACCGATGCTGCAAAGAACAACGCTGCACAAGAATTTGAAGCAGCGAAGGCTAAGGCTGCGCAAAATGTTGCAGACGCAAAGACGGATCTTGCGAAAAAGCAACAAACGAAATCCTCAACTGAGCGTACGCTGGAAAGCGCAAATGCTGCAGTAGCCGCTGCCCAGAAAGCCTATGACGAGGCTTTGGGCTCTGGCCAAGGCGCTGCGGCACTCAAGAAAGCCGCAGAGGATCTCCAAGCAGCAAAAGATAAACTTGCAGCTGTTGATGCCGATCTTGCTGAAGCTAAAGCAAGTCTTGGCTCTACGCGAGACAAGTTGAAGGACGCGAACGCGCAGCATGTTGCAGCGAAGAGCATTTACGAGAATGCTGCAGCAGCCCTTAAGACTGCCAATTCCACACTTGCTGACGCAAAAGCAGCACACACTGCAGCACAAGAAGCGCTTGCTGCCGCTGAAGGCGGCGATACTGCAAAACTGCAGGCTGCAGTCGATAAAGCACAGGCTGCTGTGACTGCAGCACAGGCCAAGGTAGATGAAGCGAACACTCGTCTTGCTAAGGCACAAGATGAATTGAAGCCGCTGAAACAGGCTCAGGAAGCCGCTCAGAAGGCTTATGACGAAGCCAAGGGTAGTATGACGATCTTGGTGGTGGCGAACTTACGGCCCAATTAGAGGCCGCACAGGCAGCCTACGACAAAGCTAAGGCAGCGGCAGCTGCTAACAATACTGCGGCGGGCGACGCCAAGAACAAACTCGATGATGCGGTTGCTGCAAAAACTAATGCACAGACCGAAAAAAATAATGCTGACAAAGCAGTAAAGGATGCTCAGAACGCTCTCGATAAAGCGATTCAAGACTACAAAGACCTCACGGGCAATGAGCCTGCAGACAATGGCAACATACCGCAAACCTCTGAAGGTGATAGCAACTTAAATGACCAGGAAAACACAATAATCGATAGTTCTGGAACCGACCCCGGCGGGGATAATGCTAGCACGATTGATAGCAGTTCAGGAGGTGCTAGCAATGAAGTCGGGGCGGCCAATACCGAAGAGCCGAGCGACACTCCTCAATCCCCTACTAGTGAGGAGGTCGCGGCAGCCCAACAGAGGGTGGATGAAGCCAGGATCGCGCTGGATAGGGCGAAGTCTGCCCAACTTCAGGCTGCTCTGTATCTTTCGGCCGCCGATGACGCTGCTTCTACTGAAAGCCCAAGCCTTCAGGAGCTCGAAGAAGCATTGAAGAATGCAACGGCTGCAGCAGATACTAAAGAGCGTGAAGTGAAGGGCATCGAAGCGGAGATTGCGGCTTATGCAGCAGAGCTTGAAACCGCAACTCAGCAATTTAAAGATGCAGAAGCACGCCTCGCAAATGCTCCAAAACTGCTCCAAGATGCAGCCGATGCGAAGGCTGCTTTTGAAGCAGCGGAGCAAAGCCAGAAAGCTGCATCCGACAAGAGTGAAGCGACTTTCAAAGCGATGAAAACCGCTGAAGGTGTTTGTGGCACTCTTGAGGATCAGGAAGATGAGCAGCTTGCGGCTATTGGCAAGCTTAACGAAGAGAAGACCAAAATCAACGATGATGAGGTTACGCCAGCCGACACTGCTTATCGAACAATATTGAGCACTCTCGATCCAAGCGAGTACGATACTGATCGAATCGCTGCAATCAATAAGGCTGAAGAAGCCCTCAACGATGCAAAGACGGCATACAACAATGCAAATACGCGCGATATCGAAGCGCTTGCAGAAGTTGACTTGGCGAAGGACAAGCAAAAGAGCGCTGAGCAAGCTCAGGGTCGTGTCAATACGCTTACCTATAATACGGATCCTGCAAACCTGATCACCGAACCAGGTTATGAGTATCTGAACGATCGTATCGATGCGATTCGCGCAACCGAGGCTCCGCTTGCTGAAAAAGCTCAGCTGAAAGCTGATGCCGAGAAGAAGCTGAACAGCCAGAAGCTTGCATATGATGCCGCGACTAACGAGCTGAATCGTGCTACTGCTGCTGCAGCAGCTGCTCAGGCAGAATACGATCGTCTTTCTGGTAAGACTCCTTCCACCGATCCTAACAACCCTGGTGGCAATGGTGGTTCTTCTGGTAAGCCCGGCAACCTTAACCCAGGCGGCAGCACCAACCACAACAATTCCAGCAACACCGCGCCTAAGAACAATGCCAAGAACCTTGGTAATAAGGGTGGGAACAACAATGGTTCTTACGCTGCAGGCAGCAAAGACAACACTACTGCTCAAGCTGATGAATCTACGGTAGTTCAGGCAAAAGCGGATACTGCTAAAGCACCTGTGAAGAAGACTGCTTCGAACAACGGTATCGATCCGCTTATCTTTATTGTTGTCGGGGCAATCGTTGTTGCTGCCGCTGCCGCAATCGCAGCTGCTGTTGTTCGCTCTCGTCGAGCGAACGCTCAGCTAGCTGATGAAGAGGCTTAATCAGCCCATAAACACTTTTATACAAAGGCGAACCTCATCGGGAGTTCGCCTTTTTTGTCGAGGCTTCCTGTAAAGATGCCTGATTTAACAAGACCGCAAGAACAATCAGTTCAACAAGAGAGACTTGCAAAGAGGGATCACGATGAAACGAGCACAGGAAAAAATGAGTAACATTTCGAAACTATGCTTCAGTGTCTTGGTGGCATGTCTCATTGCAGTGCCAGCGCTCATGGGTACTGTTTTTGTTAATGCATTCAATGGCAATCTTGTAGCTTTCGCTGCCGATCTTGAAGCATCGCCCCAGTCTCTTTCAGAGGCAAAAGCGGCTCTTGATGCAGCAAAGCAGAACCAAGAAACCGCTTCCACTCAACATGATGAGGCGAAGAATGCCTACGATTCGTCGACCGCTGACTACAATGCAGCTGTTTCGGAACACGCTGTCGCACAAAAGGCATCAGATGAAGCAAAGGCAAAAGGCCAGAGCGAATTCAATGCAGCTAAGGCGAAGGCAACTGCGAAGGTTGATGCCGCGCAAAAGAAGCTCGATCAAGCAAATGCGGAAAAGCAAGATCTTCTCAACGAGCTAAAATCCCAGGAACAAGTAGTTGCAGCTGCCCAGGCGGCCTATGATGCAGCCGCAGCAAACGCACCAGGCGTCGAGGAAGCATCTACCAACTTGAAGCAAGGACAAGAAGACAAGGCAGCATCCGAAGCGGCGCTTGCTCAAGCGAAGAAAGCTGCCGATGGGGCACATGAAATTGCGTTAGCCGCAAATGAAACCAGGAAAAAAACAGCAAGGCTCTTTGACGAAGCGGTCAATGCCTATAATGAGTCTGTGAGAGAATACAACAAGGCTGCCCGTGCTTATGAAAAAGCTTGGGAAGCGCTTCATAATAGCGCCGATGGAGATCCGACAGGCGCTTTGCAAGAAGCTGTTGAAGATGCTTGGAAGAAATACGAGCAGGCTGAGCAAGCCATGGATGCAAAGAAGCAAGAGGAAGACGCTGCGGAGAAAGCTTATGGTGATGCTCAGACTAATGCCCACAATAAAAATAACGATTATTTAAGCAAGCTTAGTGAATTTGAAGCGTATCAGAATAAAGGTATGACCGACGAGGAGCTAGAGCGCCTAAGTCCAGTATATGCTGAGCTCACACTTGCGCGTGAAGAGGGTCCCAACGTTGAAGATGCTCTCAATACGCTGGAGACGAGAAAAGGTGAGTTGAAAGAAGCGTTAGCGGCGAAAGAGGCAAAGCAAAAAGCATACGATGCTGCCGTGCACAAGGTGGAGACTGCTCAGACAGAGCTGGATGCGGCAGAGGAAGCGCTTGCGGCCATTTCTGAGGTCTATGATTCTTCCTCGGACATTTTTGTAAGAGTGCAGGGTCAACGCGATGCTGCACGGACTGTCTCTAATAACGCAAAAGAAGCAGAAAAAACCGCATTATCGGAGCTTGGAAATGCAAAGTCTGCTTATGATACCGCGCTGGGTAATTACAGAACAGCAGAAAATAATCTCAATGAAGCAGCAGGCTACTGGGCAATTTGTATAGAAAACTGTATGTCCATGGTGCCAAGGGACTACTACACTCAGGCAGAAACCCTGAGACAAGCATTTGATTCTCTCCACGATCATATAGAGCTTAACAGCAATCTCTCAATTAATATTAATAAGATCATAACAGCCAACAAAGCGAGAGAAGATATCTACACAAGCGAAGAGAACCAAAACGCTCGTGCGGCTATAGCGGATGCTCAGGCTAAACTCGACAACAAAGACATCTTGGTGCAACGACGAGACGATCTCCAAACAGCTTCGACAACAGCCAAAACAGCATCCGATAACGCCTTGACTGAGAAAAATACAGCATCGACAAACAATGATAAGGCAGTTAAAGATGCCGCTGAGAAGCAAAGCTCTTATGACCAGTTGAGTGCAAAGGCATTGCAGGCTCAGTCCGATTTGGATGCAGCAGAAAGTGCTTTGGTAAGCCTCCAGGAGGCGTACGATCGAGCGCTTTCGCTTCAGGGTAACTCGACAAGCGAGATGAGCGATGCCCGCAATGCGCTCGATGCTGCGAAAGCAAAGCAGGAATCTCTCAATGCGCGCTTCAACGCTCTGATGGCAACTGTCTCCAATGCTGAAAGCGAACTCAAGCAAGCGAAAGAGGAATCCAATGGTGCCCAGGCACTTTCGTGGGAGTCTGCATTGCGTTCCCCGGTTCTTATGCCTGCCTATGCATATTTGAATAGCTTTGTTGAAGCATATCGTGCCTTGCAGAACCCCTTGAGGGCAGCGGAGGATCGTATGAATGCAGCTTATGAAACCATGAATAGCAATAAGCGCATTTTTGATACCGCTGTTGGCAATCTGAGCGATGCAAATGAAGCTGTTAAAACGGCGCAAGCAAATTACGATCAAGCTTTGGTTAGCGCCAGCAGCAACCAGGCCCCCGTTAAAAAAAGCACTCCAAGCGCCAATACGGATCCGCTTCCTTTGATCGTTGGCGGAGTAGTTGTTGCTCTAGCCGTTGCTGCTTTAGCGGCTTTAGCCTTTCATCGTCGTCGTGTTGGGGTTAAGAAGTAAGAACGTTAGAATCTGATTGATGGCCGTCCTTCGGGGCGGTCATTTTTTTGTGAGAGTCATCGTGGGCATTGCATTAATTGCTCTACTTCAAGGTCTCGTTTGAAATAACCGTTCATTCATTTAGTATAGTTTGTTCAAGGAGCGATTACTGAAAGGGGGCAATCCATGAAGACAAGAGCTGAAGAACGCTGGGAACAAATGCAGCAACTCCTTGCGCGCGAAGCATCAGGCTACGATGGTCCGGTGAAGATCTCTTCGCAGCGTACGCTTTTTGGTATCAAGAGTCATGTCGAAGAGGTAATCGAAAAGGCTGCGGCTGAAGATACTCAGAAATGCATGGATAAGCTTTCAGATAAAAATGGCAGCTCCCCAAAAGAACATAATGAGAATTAGCCGAATCCCTCTCTATATATTAGTAAGAAGAAAGGAAGCACAATGAGTGAAGTTCGCGACGAAATAATGAAACGTATTCTTTCTGGAAAGATTGTCCAGGCACCGACTGCTTGCTATAAAGCAGAGCTTGATGGCACCGTGAGCGATGAACTCATCGAGTTCTATACTCCTCGCGCTGAGAATCCGGTGCTCGACATGATCATTGTTGAACATAGTTTCGTTACGCCGCGCGGACAGGCATCACCACGCCAGATTTCGTTGGCAACCTCCGATGTAGTCGAAGGGCTTTCTCGTCTTGCAAGCCTTATCAAGGACAATGGCAAGGTCGCGTTCATTCAGCTTGCTCATGCGGGCGGTACGGCGTATCGTAAGGTTACCCGTTTGGTTCCCTGGGCGCCGAGCAGCATGGTCATCGGTGAAGCAGCGACTGGATTGGGCGATCCGATTCCTTGCGCAGAGATGACCAAGGCTGATATTGAGCTCACGATCCAGCAGTTTGCCGATGCGGCGGTGCGTGCAATGCAAGCAGGTTTCGATGGTGTAGAGATCCATGCTGCGCATGCCTATCTCTTGAATGAATTCTTCAGTCCGCTCACCAACCATCGTACCGACGAATATGGTGGTTCGATCAAGAATCGTGTGCGCATTCATTGTGAAGTTGCAAAAGCGGTGCGCATAGCGGTTGGCCCTGATGTGCCGATCTCGATGCGCTTCGGTGGGTGCGACTACAAAGAAGGCGGCAACACGATCGAAGATGCGGTTGAGGCGGCGAAGGTCATCGCAGCAAATACCGACATCGATATCCTGAACGTTTCAGGTGGTATGTGCTATTACAAGCGGCCTGACCATAAAGAGCCAGGTTATTTTGCGGAGATGACCACCGCGGTCAAGCAGGCGGTTGACCTGCCGGTCATCGTTACGGGCGGTGTACGCACACTTGAAGATGTTGATACGCTTCTTGCTGAAGGAGCTGGTGATCTCGTAGGCGTTTCTCGTGCCATCTTCAAGAATCCTGCCTGGCCCGCACCTGCCGAGTAGTTTGTCATCTTTTGTGGCTCTGTAACAATCTAGCAAGGGAATTCTAGCTTTTGCTCCACACACGCTACGATGGTAGAACATCATGGCGAATCAGGTCGAACATACTACTCAGAGCAATGCCAGCATCAAGGGTCTTACGTCTGAAGAGGCGCGTGCCGCTCAGGCTGCAGGCAAGGTGAATGCGGATGCTACCGTAAAAACGCGCTCGTACGGTAGCATTTTCCGCAGCAACATTTGCACGCTCTTCAACCTTATCAACGTGATTCTTGCGGTGTTCGTCTTCTTGACGGGCTCGTACAAGAACATGCTCTTCATGCTCGTGATCGTCATCAACACCATCATCGGTATCGTGCAGGAGATTCGCTCGAAGATCACGACGGATCGGCTCTCGATCGTAGTTGCCGCCAATGTTGAGGTGATGCGCGATGGGAGGCTCCAGAAGATCCCTATCGATGAGCTTGTGCTTGGCGATGTGATGCGTCTGGGGCGCGGGAACCAAATTCCGACCGATTCGGTGGTGCTGGAAGGGGAGTGCAAGACCGACGAAAGCTTGCTCACTGGTGAAAGCAGGCTCATTCCCAAACAAGCAGGTGACCAACTGTATAGCGGATCGTTCATTAATGCGGGCACCGTATGGGCGCGCGTTAAGAAGGTGGGAGCCGACAACTACGCGGCGCAGATCACAAACGAGGCTAAGCAGAAAAAGGCGATCAATTCCGAAATCATGACCAGCCTTAATAAGATCATCAAGTACGTGAGCATCTTCATGTTCCCAGTGGGGCTGCTACTGTTCGCCAATGAATATCTCCTGCACCATGTCGAGCTCGATCCCGCCATCCTCTCAACGGTTTCGGCTATGGTGGGCATGATTCCTGAAGGGCTCATCTTGCTTGCTTCAACGGTTATGGCGGTTGCTGTCGTGAGACTCGCGCGCCATCAGGTGCTCGTGCAGCAACTTTACTGCATCGAAACGCTTGCACGCGTGGATGTGCTCTGTTTGGATAAGACTGGTACGATCACGACTGGTGGCATGGAGGTTTCTAATCTTGTGCCGCTCGATACTCCTGATTCAGAGGCGATAGGGCACGAGCTGAACAAGGTAGTTGCCTCGCTTGTTGCAAGCGATGAGGATCCGAACGATACTGCACGTGCTATTCAGGAGTATTTCGGACTCGCTTCAGACGGGAAGCAGAAAACCGAACAGGGGATAACACCCACTGATCTGTTAAAGCCTACGCGCGTGATTCCCTTTTCTTCCGATACGAAGTGGTCGGGTGCTGCGTTTGCTAACGGCAAGGCCTACGTGATGGGCGCTGCCCAGTTCATTCTTGAGAAAGATGCAAATGCCTTGGCGCAGATCAAGGGCTCGCTCGACGCCTATACTGCTGATGCGCGCGTGTTACTCGTGGCGCGTGTGGAGGGTTTTGATGCCAATGGCGCGATCGAAGGCGATGCAATCCCCCTTGGCTTCGTATGCTTGCGCGATCAAATCCGCTCGACTGCTGCTCAGACGATCGCTTACTTCAAAGAACAAGGCGTAAAACTGAAGGTGATCTCGGGCGATGATCCTCATACCGTTTCTGGTATTGCGCAGAAAGTTGGTGTCGAAGGAGCTGATCGCTTCATTGATGCCACCACGCTCAAAACGGATCAGGATATTGCTTCTGCGATCAAGAGCTACAACGTGTTCGGACGCGTGCGTCCTGAACAGAAGAAAGCATTTGTGCTCGCGTTGCAGGCTGAAGGTCACACGGTCGCCATGACAGGAGACGGCGTGAATGATGTGCTTGCGCTGAAGGCAAGCGATTGCAGCGTTGCCATGGCGAGCGGTTCCGATGCTGCGCGCAATGTTGCCCAGCTCGTGCTCGTTGATAACGATTTTGCAAGCATGCCTGCGGTGGTGGCAGAAGGGCGTCGTTCGATCAACAACTTGCAGCGCTCGGCTTCGCTCTTCCTGGTCAAGACCTTGCTTTCGATAACAGCAGCGTTCTTATTTATCTTCCTACCGTGGCAATATCCCTTCGTGCCGATCCAGCTTACGCTCATATCGGCCTTCACCATCGGCCTTCCTTCGTTCGTGCTTGCGCTTGAACCCAATAAAGATCTGGTGCGAGGACATTTCCTCCCGAATGCGGTGGTGCATTCCATTCCTGGAGCAGTCTGCGCAGTGGTGAGCATTGTGGTGCTAACGATAGTGGGCAATGAAGCGATCGGTCTTGATTATCGTCAAGTCTCAACGCTGTGCGTTATGGTGGTGGCCTTGCTCGGGATCATGCTGGTGATCAGGCTCTCGATTCCCTTTACGCCGCTACGTTGGGGGCTACTGGTGGTCGTGATCGGCGGCCTTTTGATCGGGGTAGTTGGCTTTGGGTGGCTCTTTGATATCGCACCCTTCACCCCAGAGATGTGGCAGAGCTTCGGCATTGCAGCGCTGGTGAATATCGTAGCGTTCAACTACCTCTACAACGTGCTCGATGCACGTCACAAGCGCCGCCTCGTCTCTCTTCCACAATAGCTTGAAGTCAGATGGCAAGCTACCCGATCGTTCGACATCTTTTCCTATCTATCCCACGCAAGCAGCACGCCTATGGGGCACTTGTAATTACCTGCAACACCCCGACATTCAGAAGTCAATTTCCTCATAGTGGATTCCGCGGGCATCGAGTTCGTCGAAGAGTTCCTTTGGGGTTAATGCACGAATGCTCGACCGCGAGAAATCTTTGGTGTTCCTTGTAATAATGAAGTCGGCTGCAACCTTTTTTGCGCAGAGCGCAACAAGGCAGTCTTCGAAATCGCTCCATCTTTGAGCAAGTGCATCTGATACATCCTGAGAAGAGACACCAACTATCTCCAAAAAACCCAGATCTTCTTCGATCATCCTTTGTGCCTCAATGTTTCCAAAGTCTTTGCTCAAAAGATAGTGAATATCGGTGATCATAGTTGCAGATATGAAGGTTTCTGCAACACCTGTTATACCTAGTAAACAAGTTCTTCTTGAGAGCTCGTAAAATGGCTCGCGCCTTCCGATATGGTCTATCAGGATGTTGGTATCAAGCATCAAGCGCATGATTATCCTTGAGCCGCGCATCGCGGATTTCGTTATCTGTCAAACTGATAGGTTTTTTGGTATGGCAGCGATCGAACGCAGCAATTTGATCTGAGACATTTTTATGAGGCTGTTTCGGATCGAGATCGAAAGGTAAGCAGTCATGGGACACGGTGTAATCGAACAGCCTTCTTACTGCTTGAGAAGGTGTAAGCCCAAGATCTTTCATGACCTTTGCTCCTTTGTTCTTCGTCTCTTGATCGAGACGAACAGTAAGAACCGCTTCCATGATGACTCCCTATAATGTATTACATGTATTACATTATAGCATATGCTTATTGACATATCAGCAGTCTGCATCCGCGCCCAAGAAAATTAGCCATCTAGTAACATGTTGTCTTGGGCGCTTCTGATCGCGCGTTAAATGCCCATGTCTTCGCTGTCTTGAACGAGGAGCTCTTTGCCGTAACGCTCTTCGGTGATCTCGTCGAGCGAGCGACCTTGGGTCTTCGGACACCAGATCACGCCCACCACGAGCGACACGAGCAAGAAGCCGCACATGATCCAGCCTGCGGTTACGAAGCCTGCAGGCGTTTCAACGCCAAGGCCGGCAACAGCAACGAGTGACCAGATGCCGAGCACGCCACGCACGAGGAAGAACATGATGCCCTGCACGCCGCCACGATAGACGGTAGGGAAGAGCTCGGTCGACCAGAGTGCATAGAAGCACTGAGCCGAAAAGCCCGCTGAAACGCCCCAAAGCGCAACGAATACCCAGAGCAACCAGCCCCAGCTATCAGCCGTGCCTGCTTCGAGCTGCATGCCGAAGAACACCATGACCAGCCATGCCGCCAATGCCATGCCTGCGGTCAATGCGAACAGGATGCGGTGCGGCACCTTATCGCCGAGCGCCGAGAAGATGGCGAGCGAACCGATAGCGGTGAGCACCCACATGACCGTTTGGAGCAGCGAGATGGTGGTGTCGTCCAGATTGCCTGCCGCTGCGTACATGTAGGGCATGAACTGACCCATCGTGCCCGCAACGATATTCCAAGTGAGGTAGACCGCAACGAGGAAGATGATTGTCTTGATGTTCACCGCATTGGTAAGCGCGCGCTTCATCATCGAGACGAAGCTCTCTTTCGCCTTCAGCTCCTGTTTGCTGGTCCAGTCGGTGGATTCCTGCAGCTTGCGCTGGAGATTCCACGCAACCAAGGCCACTACGAACAGGATCGCGAACAGCAAACGCATGGCGAACAAGCCATCAAAAGGACCATAGGTTCCTGCGGGGAGCAGCTCGCCACTCGCGGCGAAGGTGGGGAACACGAGCGAGAAGATGAGCGAGATGAGGAAGATGACAGCCGGACCGCATGACCAGGCGAACTGGCTGATGCCGATGTTCGACGCACGGCGGTTCGACCCCGACATCTCGGAGATGTAGCTCCACGATGCCGGCACGCCCGCGCCTACCGAGAGGCCCGAGATCACGATGCCTATCACCAACATAGGCAGATTCGCTGCGATCATTACGATGAATACGCCCGTGGCATACACGAGCATGTTGTAGGTGTAGATGAACTTTCGTCCCAGCTTGTCGGTGAGGAATCCGCCGATCAGCGCACCAACAGCAGCGCCGAAAGCGTTCGCGCCGACTGCGCCCAAGATGGCGGTCCAGGCACTGCCGAAGTTGAATGCGACCGCCCACGCAGCAAGTGCCACGGATGAAGCAACGATACACCCCGAATCGAGGAAATTCGTAAGGGAAACCGCGATCGTTCCCTTTCTTTCTTGTGAGAGAGCCATGGCAGTCCCCTTTCTAGTCAAGGTGGAAAACGCATTCGAGCGGCGTGCTCACCGGTGAATTGTCGGGATTGACCTCCATGACATCGGCCATGTAATCCCACCATCGTTTGCATATCTCAGTTTCAGCGCTCGTGTCGTAGTGTGCAGGATCTGCTACTTCAACGGAGGCGAAGAGCGTATCGGTCTCGGGGTCAAGGAAGATCGAGTAGTTGCGTGCGCCATAGTCGTGCAACATCGCGACCATCTCTGGCCACAGTTCATCGTGGCGTCGCTCGTATTCAGCGGCAAACCCAGGTAGCAGCTTCATCTTGAAGCCCTGAATCGTATATCCATCTGCGGTCTTTCGCGTTGTCATAGTCTCATTCCTCCTCTTGCTCCGCGCGCTTACTGCACGTTTGCTCCGCGCTTACTGCACGTCGAGAAATTCCTTGTTGATCTCCACGTTGAACTCCACGCCGATCTGCGCGAGGCCTTCATCGGTGATGGTGTTCAAGAACTCGTTCGATCCGCCATTCATCGAGCGAGCGCGGAAGTAGATGTCCGCTGCCTTCTCGATGCAGTGCATGAGCCCGAAGGTCTCGTCGAAATCTGCGCCAGAAACGAACAGACCGTGCTGCGCCCAAATGACCGCAGGATAGCTCTTCATCTGCTCCGACGTGGCCTTTGCGATTTCGTTGCCGCCCGGCACCATCCAGGGCACCACGCCCACGCCTTCGGGGAACACGACCACGCATTCGGTCATGGCTTTCCAGAGCGCACGCGAGAACGTGCGCGCGTCGAGCGGTTCGACGAAGGTCATGGCGATGATGTTGTTGGGGTGTGCGTGATAGATCACGCGGCAAG
>UMLB01031702.1_pt1 | contig 35788 bp, 32 predicted proteins | sample 1966481 | NCBI WGS metagenome assembly UMLB01 (sample SAMEA4836192, study PRJEB28245) | human gut metagenome | biome: gut microbiome; material: fecal sample | place: Denmark | collected 2008 | reverse complement strand
TCAGAGTCGTCCAACCACCCCACAGGCTCCGCCCCTTATGGCAATTTGCCAGCCAGAAGGTCTACTTCAGCGAAGGCGAGCTCTGGTACGTTAAAAGAGGTACTTATCGGCGAGGCGAGCGCGCTTCTCGGGTGTGATGCCGAGTCCTTCCTCGAGGTAAGCATCGAGCGAGCCGTACTTCTCTTCGGCTGCTTCGCAGGCTGCGTTGAGATACCCAGGCTCAGCGGTCAAGAAAGCAAGCAGCGCCTCATCGCCTTTCTTTAGCAGATGCAGATGCTCGAAATCATGCGCAACACGACGAAGTTTCTTGCGTGCGAAGATATTCGTAGCCAGATAGTCTTCCATGATCGTCTCGGGCGGCACGCCAAGCGCATGCAAGATGAGCAAGCTCGCCAAACCGGTACGATCCTTCCCTTCTGAGCAATGCCACAGGATCGCACCCTCTTCCTGATCAAGCAAGATATCAAAGAACTGCTTATACGCTTTTACTGCCTCATCTCCCAAGAGCGCCATAGGGTAGATATTGCGCACGATCTTATAGGGATCTTCCTTCATCTGACTGAATTCTTTCATGAGCGAACGAATGTCGTGTTCGTGCGTGATGCCGACCGCACCTTCCGTGAACACCGGAAGATTCACGAACTTCACCTCGGGCATACGCGAGGTAGGATCGGGCGATAGTTCACGCTCCTTGTCGGTGCGCAGGTCGATCACCGTGCGCAGCTCATATTCATCGACGAGCACATGGATATCATGATCGGTGAGCTTCTCAAGCTTGTCGGAGCGAATGAGCTTCTTGGCGCGCACGCGCTGACCCGTAACCGTTTCCATGCCGCCCTGATCGCGGGTGTTCTCGCTGCCCGAAAGCTCGATCAGACCGTAATCGGTCATGCCATCTGCTGGTTTAGCTACTTCCGGTTCCATTATTCCCCTCTTCCTTACCCTTCTTCGTCGAGGCATCTTCGCCTTTTGCAATGACCTCGAGGTATCCTTCTTCGTCATAGGGAGCAGCGGGCTCGTTCGCGCCCATCTCCTTTTCTGCTTGCTCCGCTTCAGAAACGATCTTCTTGAGCTGCTCTTTGCTCAGGCTCTTCGTCTCTCGATAGCGATCACGCACTTCCTGGATGAAATAGCGCACATCGCGGTCGTCACTGTCTTCGTCGTTGTGTGCGAGCTTCGCGACTAACGGCTCGATGCGCGCCGCAAGATCAGGATCGTTCTTGTCGATGAGAACACGCGCCTTCGCCAGCAACCGCACCAGTTCAGCGCGGCTTTTGATGATCGTAGAAAGGTCAGCTGGCTTGCTCGAAACCTCATGAGCCAAATCGACCAGATGCGTGTCAGAGATACGGATGGTGATCGACGCGAGCGCCGGCATGAGGAATACTGTCACCGCGCCCGCGCACACGAGCACCGAAGCGATCTCGTTGCTCATCGCGCCCGATTGTTGCGCCACCATCGTGACCGCCACGATGATCGGCAGTGCCGTGGTGCAATAGAGCGCTACCGTGATGCGTGCGCTGCGGCTCAGATCGTGCTTGTGCTTGCCTGTAGAAAGCGCAATGAAAACGGGAAGTGCGCGAATGAGCAGGAGCAGCACGATGAAGAACACGAGCAGAAGCGGCCTGTCGCCCACCGCATGGATGTCGATATTGCTCCCCGAAACGATGAAGAAGAGCGGGATGAAGAAGCCGAACGCAAGCCCATCGAGCTTAGTCTCGAGACTCTTGCTTCCCTGCGGAATGATGTAGCGCAAGATGAAGCCTGCCGCGAACGCGCCGAGCACGATATCGAGATTGAACACCGCCGAGAGCGCAGTGAGCGTGACCATGAGCAGCACGGTCGCACGCACCACGGTTTGCTGCGTGGTCTCCGCCCCTTCCTGAACTGCCGTTGAAATGCGATCCCAATTCTTCAGGCGCGAAGAAAGGAACGCAACCGCCACCGCAATGAGCGCGAACATCACCAGAATGATCATGCTCTGAATGGTCGTGCGCGTTGAAAGGAGCAGTGCCATGGCAATGACCGGGCACAATTCCCCCCAAGTGCCATAAGAGAGCACCGCGTTACCAATGGGGGTGTCCATGAGATTGCGCTCTTTCAGGATGGGAAGCAACGTGCCGAGCGCGGTGGTGGTGAGCGCGATGACCACTGCAAGCCCATCGATACCATCAAGCGAGAACTCGGGCCATGCCCACACTGCCAAGACCGCTATCGCGAACGTGAAGATCCAGGTAACAAATCCCCGTTTTCCCTGATAATTGGAAAGATTCTTCGGATCGATCTCGTAGCCGGCAAGCAAGAACAGAAACCCGAGCCCTAGATCGGAAAGGAGCGAGATCGCATCGCCCACCTGTATCCATCCGAGCAGATGCGGACCGCAGATAACACCGGCGAACAGCAAGAACACCGTTTCAGGAATAAGCTTGTGCGGGATCGCACGCGCCAGCAGGGGCGTGATGCAGGCAAGGAGCGCGATGACAGCAAGCGATATGAGCTCGGTTTCCATCTTCGTCCTTCCCTCGTGAAATTCCATTGTAATCGAGCGCGTCAGGAATGTCGGTTCGAGCTGGCGTGAAGAATCATCCGTAACGCAATTGATGCCGAGTTGTGAGGTTGTCATGGTTTACGCGATGCAGAAGAACTGTCACGATTGAATCATGCTCGTTCAGTCTGCCTTCAACGAGGTCTTCACATGTCATGGCTTTCCAACATAGATAAGAAGCAACTAGCGCTCCATGTGTTCTTCATCTGCCTGGTAGGCGTGGTTTCGGCCTTCACCTCGATCGTGCTGTGCATCTGCGTCAATACGTCCTATCGCCTGAACCAAGAGTACTCGTGGCTCGTGTTCTTGCTCCCCGTGCTCGGCATCGTGACCCTTGCTTTCTATAAAGCGATGAAGCTCTCGTACTTCTACTCGACCGACGATATGGTCATGGAGATGCGCGAGAACAAACCCGTTTCCCCCACGCTTGCGCCTGCTATTCTCGTGGGCACCTGTCTTTCGACCCTCGGCGGTGGTGCTGTCGGCAAGGAATCGAGCGCGTTTCAGATGGGCGCCTCGATCGGCGAGACGCTAAGTCGCGCCTTCAAGCTCAAGAACGTCTTCAAGGACAAGCAGGACCGCAACGTCTACGGCTATGCTGCGCTCATGGGTATGTCGGCCACCTTCAGTGCGCTGTTCTTCGCGCCGCTTGGTGCGGTGTTCCTCGTTTTCGAGCTCACGCATTTCAAGACCTTCAGCCCTGCGCGCTTCATCGCGCTGCTCGTTTCGGCGTTCATCGCCGCTTCGATCGCCTACCCGTTCGGCATCGGCGACATCATTCCCCGCGTTGCCGTCCCAGGCGTTACCCCCGATCTTATGCTGCAGGTCGTGCTCATCGGCACGCTCGGTGGCATCTTGGGACGCTTCTTCGGCGCAAGTCTTGCAGCGGTGCGCGCATGGGAACGCAAACGTTTGAACCACCCTTACCTTTCGGTATTCGTTGTCGGCATCGGCATCACGATCCTGGTCGTGGCTTTTGGCCTGCAGAGCTTCGAAGGCGGCGGCATGAATCTCCTGAAACAAGCTGCATCGGGATCGATCGGTACGTGGGATTTCGCCATCAAAGCGGGGCTCGTGTTCCTTGCGCTCGGCTCGGGCTTCAAGGGCGGCGAGATCATGCCTACCCTCGTTATCGGCGGTTTGCTCGGGTGCTCGCTCGGGCAGCTCATCAATGTCGATCCCGCATTCGCGACCGCTATCGGGGTCATGACGTTCTTCGCCGGCATGACGCGTTGCCCTATCGCAGCCTTCTTCCTTGGCTTTGAGGTGTTCGGCGTCGAAATCATTCCGTTCTTAGCGGTGAGTCTCATCTTCGCCTACGGAGCAAGCCACGATTCCGGCTACTACGGAAAGGGCATCAGGCTCAACCTCCACAGTGCACGCCGCAGACAGCGTCTTGCGAAGCAGTTCATCGAAAACGCGTCTGATGTCGATTCAGCTCTGACGAAGCTAGAGGAACAGGCGAACGAGTTCGCTACCGAAAAAGAGCAGGCCGCACGCAAAGAAGCGCAAAGCAACGCGCAAGCGAGCGATCCCACCAGCAAACCGCCTAACGATGCAGCGTCTCATTCATGATCGTTTGCAGCTTGCCCTAAAATGGTGCCTGTTGAATATCTCTAGTTCAAGGAACTCAGCAAGAAAGGAACCCCTTATGACCACCCTTTTCGTCAATGCCTGCGCGCGTGAAGAATCGCGCACGCTCTCTCTTTGCCGCGCCTATCTTGAAGGCAATCCCGCCGTTGAAGAGGTGCGCCTCTTCGAGCGCAACCTTGTGCCCTTCGATTGGAAGATGGTTGAGGAACGAATGGCGCTCATAGAGAAAGCCGACTGGGGCGATTCTATGTTCGATCTCGCGAAACAGTTCGCTGCCGCAGACGAGATCGTTATCGGTGCGCCTTATTGGGACCTTTCGTTTCCCGCCGTCCTGAAGATCTATATCGAACACGTGACCGTCAATGGCATCGTGTTCCACTACACCGAAGAAGGAAGACCCGAAGGACTCTGCAAAGCGAAGCGCCTTGTGTATATCACCACGTCAGGTGGTCCTTGCTCGTTCGCGAACTACGGGTTCGAATATCTTCAGGGCATCGCGCACATGTTCGGCATCCCTGAGACGCACTTCATCTCTGCCGAATTGCTCGATGTGATCGGACAAGATGTCGATGCGATCATGAACGACGCGTTCACTCGCGTGCGCGACCTCAAAGAAACGCTTCCCACGCTGTAAGTTTAGATGACAAACTACCCGGTCGTTCGTCATCTCTTTAGACACGACTGGATTGCGAAGGATCCATCGACATGGTTTGGAAGCGATGCTCCATGTAGGCGTTGTCGTAGTGCTTGTTGAAGAACTCTTCGAGCGGGGTGTTCGGCGCGTGCCCCGCTTCGCGCAAGTACCAGCAATCGATTGTCTGCACGGTGAGCACCACATCCACCACCATGAATACGAAGCACACAACGGTAAGCGCATAGCGCAGCTTCCACGGAATCTTGTTGATCATCCAAAGCAAGATCGGCAACAAGAACTTCACCCACATCACACCGAGTATGCCCCAGAAGCACATGAACATGAAGTTCGTGCGACCATCGATAGAAAGGAATGTTCCCGAATAATCCCAGGCCACAATTCCGAATGCACTTTGCATGATCCAGCTGACCGTGAACTCGAACGCACCCCCGATCAGCGCTGAGATCAAAAAGATCACCGGGATCGGCTTATCGTGGAACCGGTTAAGCGCAACGGTCATGAACAAACCACCGAAGCCGTAGATCGGCGAGAATGGTCCGTAAAGCAGTCCTGCGCGATCTTGGTAGGCATGATAAATGGCAAGATGAAACACGGTTTCGATCGCTAGCCCCAGGATGCTGCACACCACGAATATCCAGAACAAGTTGAAGAAATTCAGCGTGATATAGCCCTTCAAAGGCTTTCGGCTATCGACCTTCTTCTCAAACTGAGCACGCTTTTGCGGATCCATCGTGCGCGCTTCTTTTGAGAGATAGCGCTCTTCGGCCAGTTCGGGATCCATATACACCGTAACGACCGCCAGGAAGACCAGTTCGACCACGTAAACAATATGGAACAGGCTCAAGCCGTAGAGCATCATCATCGCAAGGAACGCGCCTAAGATGAGCGCAATGGTGGTGATAGCGAAGCGTTCCCCATTGAGCGTGTTGTTCTTGATGAATCGCACGCCCATGGCAACGAAGAGAACGATAGCGGTGATGGCGAGCAGGACGATGCCGATCGCCAGGAGCATACTCTCGGGTCTTTCATGGTGGTTGATATCGCCCACTGCATGAGCTGCGAATACGCCGATCAAGCACAGCGAGGCCAGCGCGCAGATGATGCTTATTACGCCGAATGCCTTGATGACCTTGGGCGAAAACCCTTGATGAGGAAAATCGTCTTGGTTGGTAGGGATCTCGATCTTCCCCCATATATCTTTGAAGCGCATCAAGACCACCTCCTCATTCTCATGCATGATCAGCTCCTCAACTCTACCACAGGTCAAATCGGGCTTTTCAGGCAGGCATCTTCTCTCGTGGTTTTGTTACCAAATCGCTTAATGCCTGTTCACTTGCCTTGACTACAAACATTTGTTCGTATAGGATGGAACAAAGCAAATCGAACAGGTGTACGATGGATATCACGGATAAACTCGAACTTCTTGCAGATGCTGCAAAATACGATGTTGCCTGCACCTCATCGGGCGTAGGGCGCGTTGGGCAGAAGGGAAAGCTCGGCAACACGTCTGCTGCCGGGATCTGCCACAGCTTCACGGCCGATGGCCGCTGCATCACGCTGCTGAAGGTCCTGCTCAGCAATGCGTGCATCTATAACTGTGCCTACTGCGTCAATCGCATCAGCAACGAAGGCACCCGCACCACCTTCAAACCGCGCGAATTAGCGGACCTTACCATCAGCTTCTATCGTCGTAACTACATCGAAGGGCTATTCTTAAGTTCAGGCGTTGTCCGGAGCCCCGATTTCACTACCGAACTCATGATCGAAGCACTGAGCATCTTGCGCGAGGAATACGGCTTCCGCGGCTACATCCATGCGAAGGCCATTCCCGGCACTTCGCCTGAATTGCTCGATCGACTCGGAAGGCTTGCCGACCGCATGAGCGTCAATCTTGAGCTTCCTTCGCAGAAAAGCCTGCAGTTGCTCGCACCAGATAAGAGCAAGCACGATATCCTCCATCCCATGCGCTTCATCAAGAACGGCATCGAAGAAGCCCGCGACGTCCGCGCTCTTGCCGAAAAGAATACGGTCTATTTGAGCAAACGCGATCGATCGCTCGCACGACCCGTCGATAAGGAGCGGAGTTTCGTTCCCGCTGGTCAATCAACGCAAATGATCATCGGCGCCACCCCCGAAAGCGATTACCAGATCCTCAATCTCTCTTCAGCGCTCTATCAGAAGTTCTCGCTCAAGCGCGTATTCTTCAGCGCGTACCTGCCTGTGAACAACGACAAACGCCTTCCCGCAGGAGATGGCGTTGCGCTCAATCGCGAACACCGTCTGTATCAAGCCGATTGGCTCATGCGGTTCTATCGTTTCGATGTGAACGAGATCATCAATGAAGAAGCGCCCTTCCTCGACTTGGAGGTCGACCCCAAAGCGAATTGGGCGCTCAACCATCTCGATTTCTTCCCCGTTGAGGTGAACAAGGCACCTTACGCAAGCCTTTTGCGCATTCCCGGCATCGGCGTTCGAGGGGCGAAGCTCATCATGAATGCGCGCAAGACCCATGTGTTGCGCGAAGATGAATTGCGCAAGCTCGGTATCGCCTTCAAACGCGCTCGTTTCTTCATCACGTGTCAGGGGAAGTACCAGGGCGGCACCATTCCGTTCGAGCGGCAATCGTTGCGCGCTCAACTTGCCGCGCCGATCGACGGCGGCCGCCACGGAAGACGTGCTGCAAAGGTTGCCACTGGGCAGATGAGCCTCTTCGATATGGCACCCACCCAAAAACTTGCAGGACACCCAACATCATGCGAGCAAAACGCGCTGGTTAGCGGTCAGAAAGCGCTTCGTGCAGCAGATCAGTCTCATTCCCCTGGGCACGATCTGGGCTGGCGTGCGCTCGATGCTGCCTCGTAGCAAAAGGCCGTGCCATGGATCCCGCACCCGATAACATCGCATACCTCTACGATGGCAGCGTCGAGGGCCTCTTCACTGCCGTGTTCTTGACCTATGCGAACAAAGAGCACCCGCTCGATATCTGCCCTAGCGAGCACTATCAACCGCGCATCGGGCAAACCACACGCCAGATCGAGACCGATTTCTCACTTGCCCTTCGCGTTCAAAAGGGTGCGAGCAAGCGCGCGGGGTATAACGTTGCGAACATCATCAAGACTGCCGCTCTTGCCGATGATCCCCACACGGGAATCTCGGTCTATCGCTTCATCCGTTACTGCATGGATCCGCAAAACGCTCATTTCTTCCAACAGAACAAAAAAGGAGAGCGCAGTGTTCAGCAGAGATTCACGGGTGCTGGATGCGAACCTGCTTTACTGAAAGGCTCGGCAGTGCCTGCTGTTCTCGATCCCGTGGTCGAGCCTGTTCTGAAGCTTGAACGCTTCGTGCAGAATGAGCGCCATCATATCCTTGAGTTCTTGAGGTTCGAAGAGCTTGAAGGGGGCCTTTGGTGTGCGCGCTGCAACCCTAAAGCCTCGGTCGTGCCGCTCATCATGGATTGGTTCGCGGATCGCTTCAATGCGCAACCTTTCATCATCTACGATGAGAACCACCATATCGCAGGCGTGTACGAAGGAAGCGATTGGCACCTTATCAAGACCGATTCGTTCACGCCACCCGCACCAACCGCAAATGAGCTCAAAATGCAGGAAGCCTGGAAGCGCTTCTACCACACGCTCAACATCGAAGCTCGCTACCATCCTGAGCTTCGTCGGCAGTTCATGCCCAAGCGATTTTGGAAAAATATCACCGAGGTCAGGAATATGGCACCCGCCTAACGAAACTTAGCGCTTTATCTAAGCAAAGTGGCACAGTTTGACGTATCATGCTCTAATCACGAAAACCAGGCGGGCATCCTGCTCGCCTTTGTTTATTCGGTATATGAAAAGGGAGTAACTATGTCACGCGTTTACAACTTCTCTGCTGGCCCGGCAGTGCTGCCCGAAGAAGTGCTTCAGGAAGCCGCCGATGAAATGCTCGATTACCGCGGATGCGGCATGTCAGTCATGGAGATGAGTCATCGCTCAAAGACGTTCGCCCAGATCATCGAAGATGCCGAGAGCGATCTGCGCGACCTCTTAAGCATTCCTGACGAATACACCGTGCTCTTCTTGCAGGGCGGTGCTTCTCAGCAGTTTGCGGCTATCCCCATGAACATGATGCTCGATGGCAAGGCAGACTACATCGTTTCTGGCTCTTGGTCGAAGAAGGCATTCAAGGAGGCTCAGCTCTTCGGCGACGCACAGTGCATCGCGTCGAGTGAAGACGGCAACTTCTCCTACATTCCCGATTGCTCCGATCTTCCCATCCGAGAAGACGCCGACTACGTTTACATCTGCGAGAACGAAACCATCTACGGCACGAAATACCATGAACTGCCTAACACGAAGGGCAAAGTGCTCGTTGCCGATGTTTCTTCCTGCTTCCTTTCTGAACCTGCTGATATCACCAAATATGGCGTGATGTATGGCGGCGTACAGAAGAACATCGGCCCAGCTGGTGTTGCGATCGATATCATCCGCAAAGACCTGATCAAGGAAGAAACGCTTCCGAACACACCCACCATGCTGAAGTGGAAGACCCAATACGATAACGATTCGCTCTACAATACCCCGCCCGCTTATGGCATCTATATCTGCGGCAAAGTGTTCAAGTGGATCAAGAAGATGGGTGGCCTTGAGGTAATGGGTGAGCGCAATCGTGAAAAAGCGCAGATCCTCTACGATTTCCTCGATCAGTCCGATCTGTTCATGGGAACCGCGCGCCGCGAAGATCGCTCCATCATGAACGTTCCGTTCATCACGGGCGATCCGAAGCTCGATGAGCTCTTCGTTGCTGAAGCAAAGAAGCACGGCATCGAGAGCATCAAGGGCCACCGCACGGTAGGCGGCATGCGTGCGAGCATCTACAACGCCATGCCGAAAGCAGGTGTTGAAGCCCTCGTTGCCTTCATGAAGGAGTTCGAGCTCGAACACAAATAAGCATCAAGTTGCTTAGATACGAACGAAGGCCGGCTGCATTTGCAGTCGGCCTTCTTGTTAGGTGACAAACTACCCGGTCGCCACCTTAACGGTTGCGGTTTCTGCGGTAGATGTCGATGGCGATCCAAAGCGAAAGGATGATCGCAATCACGAATTCGATAAACGCGAGGATGGGCATGCCGAAGATATGGGATTCGTCGATCGCGAACGTGAGCAATGCCGCACTGATCAAAAGACCAGCGATGATCAAGCCGATGGTCAAGCGATTCAAGATGCGTGATATCTTCATCATGGGCTCAGCCGAACCGAGCATCTCCATGTTCACCTTCAGTTGACCACGCGAGAGCAGCTGCATGGTATCGCCTGCGTATTCTGCAGCGCGCAGCGCTCCGCGACTCGCACCATTCACCGCAACGAGCAATTCTTTAACGGTGTCCTTGAGGTCGTCGGACGTTTCTTTTGTGCGCTTGATGTGCTTGTTGATGATGTCAACCATGTTGAACGAACCCACATATTCGAGCAGCGTTCCCTCCATGGTCACCAGACCGCGCGAAACCATGGTCACCGACGAAGGCAACGTTACCTTCGTTTGACGCGTTACATTCAAGATATCGCCCAAGAACTGACCGATATCGATGCTCTCAACTTCGGCGGTGCCATACCGGTCCAAGATGACATCGAGCTCCGCAAGCAGATGTGGCTGATCGATCGCAGCAAGATCACGCGCGATCGAAAACGACATGAGCGCATCCATGAGAGCGCTTGCACTACGCAAGCCCACCGCTTCGACGGCCTTTTCGAAGCCCAAACGATCACGCGTGCTCAAACGCCCCATCAACCCTAGGTCAAGATACACGATCTGTCCGCCATAGATAACGATATTGCCTGGATGCGGATCGGCATGGAAGAAGCCGTCTTGCAATATCTGCTTAGCATAATTCTCGAGCATCTTGTCGCCGATCTCATCAAGATCGTAGCCCTGTTCAAGAAGCTTATTCGTATTGCGGATAGAGATGCCGTCAATATACTCCATGACGAGCACCTCTTCGCGACAGTATTGCATGTAGGGCTTCGGTGCACGCACATAGACGATGTCAGCATTGAGCCGATTGAATTCATCGAGGTTGCGCGCTTCATTCAAAAAGTCGGTCTCTTCGAGGAAGGTGACCCACAGCTCCTCGACCACATCGCGCAGATCGACCATCTGGGCATCCTTCATATAATGCGAAAGGCGACGGGCAAGGCTGCGCATCACATCGATATCCTGCGCCATGGTAGCGCGCACGCCAGGACGCTGCACCTTAATGGCAACCTCTTCGCCCGTAGTGAGCGTTGCACGATGAACTTGCGCCAGCGATGCGCTGCCGAGCGGATGCGGATCGATCGAGGCGAATATCTTCTCCCGGTCGATCCCATAGATCGCATCGAGCGCAATGAGCACCGTCTCGAACGGCATGGGTTCGCATTCCTGTTGAAGCTGAGAGAGCGCCTTGCAATAGGCATGAGGCAAGATCTCGGAACGCGTCGAGAGGGTTTGCCCAACTTTGATGAAGCTCGGACCAAGATCTTCGAAGAGCGCACGCAATTCTTCGGGGGTGAACCCTTGTAAGAAATTATGCTTGCGCAGAATATGAACGATCTCGTGGACGCGTTTCACGCGCACACTGCGACTGAGGCCAAACTGGTCTTCGGGATCAACATCAGCTCGTGCCGTAAGAAAATGCCGCAGAAACGTGTTCTCTGTCACCACGATCCCCCTTCTTCTTCCTGCTGTTATTGTAGCGCGAATGAAACACGTGCGCTTTTAGATTGCAAACTCGTAAGCAAGCAGGGCACGAGCCTGTGATCGGCCCAAAATGAAAAGCGTATGAACCGTTCGATCCATACGCTTTTCTCCTGCACGCTTCACCGGCGCCCCCGCGCCTCACGTGCTGGTTTTAGCATGAGCAGCACTTCCGAATGCCCTTCGCGCACCTGCCCCCACAGATACGCGAACACTCGATAGCGTGCTATTCGGCGGCGTCCTTAACTGCTGCTGCAGCAGCATCATCGGTGACCTTGTTCGCAAGTTCGTTCACCTTTGCAACAAAGTCTGCACGCTGTTCAGGGGTCATAGCCTGAAGCTGCGCAGCTAGTGCTTCATCACGCATCTGACCAAAGGCGTCATTCGCCTTATGCTTGAGCTCGGTATTGAGCTCTTTGCCCTGCTCAACCGTAAGCTCCCCTTTTTCGATAAGATTGTTCACGAGCTCATTGGCGCGCTCGCCACCATAGGCCAGTGCACCCACACCCGCGAGAAAAATATCTTTGAACCCATCACGAATATCTGCCATGAGAGGCACCACCCTTCTTTTCCTGTGATCACTTGCATTCCCTGCGCATATTAGTGTAGCTGCTTTTCAGTCCCGCGCTTCAGGCTTTGCCAGAAATGAGTAAACCGTAACCGGTGTGTAATTTTACCGCCTCCGAACATGCGACCCTTTAGCGGAATAAAGTGCCCTTCTGACGCTTAACTGCCTGCTTCGAAGTTCGCACGCGATCGAGTTTTAATAGACTCGACCTAGTTGAGATTTTTGAACCTCAGCTCGTTATTCATCTTTCTGGGATAGGAGAAGGTCCATGGGATTTCTCGAAGGTAAGACCGCTATCATCACCGGCGGCGGCCGCGCTGTCTTGAAGGACGGCTCATGCGGATCGATCGGCTATGGCATCGCTACCGCATACGCAAAAGAAGGCGCAAACCTGGTCATCACTGGGCGTAACGTCCAGAAGCTCGAAGATGCGAAAGAGGAGCTCGAGCGTCTCTACGGCATCAAGGTGCTTCCGATCCAAGCAGACGTGAGCGCTGGCAACGACAACGCCGCAACCGTGCAGAACGTCATCGATAAGACCATCGAAGAATTCGGCCGCATCGATGTGCTCATCAACAACGCACAGGCTTCTGCTTCGGGCGTTTCCCTTGCTGAACATACGACCGACCAGTTCGACCTGGCGATCTATTCTGGCCTCTATGCTGCGTTCTACTACATGCAGGCATGCTATCCGCACCTGAAAGAGACCAAGGGTACCGTTATCAACTTCGCCTCTGGAGCAGGGCTCTTCGGCAATGTTGGACAGTGTTCCTACGCTGCTGCAAAGGAAGGCATTCGTGGCCTCACGCGCGTCGCAGCCAATGAATGGGGCGCAGATGACATCAATGTGAACGTTATCTGCCCGCTCGCTTGGACTGCACAGCTCGAAAACTTTGCTGAGGCTTACCCCGATGCGTTCGAAACGAACGTCCACATGCCTCCGATGGGCCACTATGGTAACGTCGAGACCGAGATCGGTCGCCCCTGCGTTCAACTCGCATCGCCTGACTTCAGGTTCATGTCCGGCGAGACCATCACGTTGGAAGGTGGCATGGGTCTGCGTCCCTAGTTCGCGCTCATAACTCCGCTTCACCAAGCCCGATGTGCCTTGCATGTCGGGCTCTTTGTTTCAAACGATTTACAATTCGCGCGTTTCCTCGTTTTCAATGCTAACGTTATGCCACTTGCAAAAAATATCTGATCGAAAGAGGTCTACTATGGGAAAGCTCGAAGGGAAAGTCGCTATTGTAACTGGCGGCACGCGTGGCATCGGATTCGGCATTGTGGAGAAATTCCTTGCTGAAGGCGCGAAGGTCGCCCTGTTCGGATCACGCCAAGAAACCGTTGATGCAGCGCTCGAAAAGATCAAGCAGAACGATCCTGAGGCTCCGGTTATGGGCCTTCATCCTGCCCTTACCGATCCTGACGAGATCGCAGCTGCCTTCAAGAGCGTGGTCGATACGTTCGGTTCACTCGACATCCTGGCGAACAATGCTGGCACTGATTCACGCACCAAGCTGGTGGACTACACGCTCGAAGAGTTCCAGAAGGTCATGCGTCTCAACGTTGAAGCAACCTTCGTGTGTTCGCAGGCTGCTGCTCGCATCATGATCGAACAAGGAACGGGTGGTGCGATCATCAACACCTCTTCGATGGTGAGCATCTACGGCCAGCCTGCTGGATGCGCTTATCCCACCTCGAAGTTCGCAGTGAATGGCCTCACCAAGTCGCTCGCGCGCGAACTCGCGCCGCATAAGATTCGTGTGAATGCAGTTGCACCTGGCGTTACGCATACCGATATGGTCGACGCGCTGCCTCGCGAGGTCATCGAACCGCTCATCAAGACCATCCCGCTCGGACGCATGGGCGAGCCTGAGGATATCGCGAACGCGTTTGCCTTCCTTGCGTCCGACGAGGCGAGCTACATTTCTGGCGACGTGCTTTCCGTGGACGGCCTTTCCCGCTCGTAACCCAAAGCGCAACCTATCAATAGCCACAGAAGCGGGTGCAGTACGAAGCTGTCCCGCTTCTTTTATTGTGCGCTAAAAAGATGATAAATTACCGGGTAGTTTGTCATCTTTAGGTATAGTTAAGGCAAGCTACTGAAGGAGTTCAAACATGCAAGATGTTTTTACGTTGAAGAACGGTGTGACCATGCCGCGCATTGGGTTTGGCACCTACAACACCTCGGACGACGAAGCATGCCGCGTGGTATGCGATGCTGTTGAGGTTGGCTATCGCCTGATCGATACCGCCGCAATTTACGAGAACGAAGCCGGTATCGGGCGTGCGCTTGCAACTTGTGGCGTGCCGCGCGAAGAGCTCTTCATCACGTCGAAAGTTTGGAATACGCATCGTGGATACGACAAGACCATGGAATCGTTCAACGCATCGTGCGAACGCCTGGGCGTGGACTATCTCGATCTTTTCTTGATTCACTGGCCTGCGAACGAAAAGCAATTCGGCGCCGAAGCCGAGGCCATCAATGCGGATACCTGGCGCGCTCTTGAGGATCTCTACAAGAATGGCGCTGTACGCGCGATCGGGCTTTCAAACTTCAAACCACATCATATCGAAGCGCTTTTGAAGCATGCCGAGATCGAACCGATGGTCGATCAGATCGAGTTCTATCCCGGACGCATTCAAGCAGAAACGCTCGAGTACTGCCTTGAGCGCGACCTGGTAGTTGAAGCGTGGAGCCCACTTGGACGGGGCAAGACCCTCACGAACGAAGCAATCGCGGAGATCGGTGCGCGTTATGGAAAATCGAACGCGCAGGTGTGCTTGCGGTGGCTCATCCAGCTCGGCATGCTTCCCCTTCCGAAGTCGGGCAACATCGAGCGCATGAAACAGAACCTCGAAGTCTTCGACTTCGAACTCACCCCTGAAGAAATGGCGGTCATTTCCGCACAGGAGAACCCCACAGGGCGCTTCTGGGATGCGGATGAGATCGACTTCTAAGACTTACCACTTTGCCCTATTGCAATACCTCACTTTTCCAAAAAACAAAAAGAAGCCCGAGCACATTGCCCGGGCTTCTTCATCTCTTGGAAGATACGTGCAGTTACCCCTAGTTGCCCATGGAGCTCATAACGCTCGAAGGGAACAGTGCTTCCTGCAGCGCCACACCCGCGCTGTTTGAAAGCTGCCACTTGCCATCCTTCTTTACCACATCAAGCTCAACCGTATCGGTCTCGGTAGTCGGAAGGTCCTTGATCGTATCGAGAACCAGCTTACCGATCGCCTGATTCATTTCCTGAGTGGTCATGCTGGTGAAAGAGCTATCTTTCGCAAGATTCTGAGCTGCCTCAACCAATGCACTCTGGAACTTCGTCAAGTCTTTCGCAGTAAGCTTCACGCCAACAACTGCCTTGTCGCCGTCAACCTTAACGCTTTCGATCTTGTAATCAAAACCATTGAACACTGCTTCATACGCATCAGTTGCAGAAATGCCATACGTGCTCAATGCTTGGAACTCACTTGAATCACCTGCGATCGCTTCGATCGTTTCAGTGTCGGAATTCTTGACCGCATCAAGTTCGGTCGTAACAACATTTCGAACAGCCTCTTCGCTGTTTTCAGCGCACCCTGCAAGGAACACGCAGCAGCAGGCAATCACTGCAGCAAAAAGCGCAATGATGCCCTTTTGTGCCCATGACCACGAAGTTTTCTCCATGGCTACTCCTCTCGTCGATTTTTATATGCCTGTAATTGTAGCAACTCTTTGATTATTCATGCTTCTGAATGCTCAAGAATGCAGCTCTCCCTGATCGAAATTATCTATTCCTGTACAGACGGCTACCCATTAAGCTTCCATGCTTTGCTCAGAGCAAATGCTTCAATGCCTTTGAGATAGGATCGCTCGTTTTCAGACAACGCCGTTCGTGCAAGATTGAAGAGGAGTTCGATCCAGTCGCGCAAGCTCTTTGCCTTCTCGCCATAGAAACGCGCTTCATACCCGCGCGAACGAATCGCATCGATCGCATCTTCCACTGCTCGCTCATCAAGCGGCCAGATATCTTCACCTTGCGCATCTTGGCAAACACCGAGCTCCTGCTCGAGCGCACGCATGCTCTCCTCGCTATAAAAGAGCCCCTTTATGAGCGCGGCATAGCCCGTCAGATACTCCTGCGGCAAGGAATCCGCTGGACGTATCTCGACAAAACGCTTCAAACGAACATCGGGCCAGAACATGGAAATAAGATGCTCGATATCAGCCTTCGTCATGGCGGTATTCTCGTAGATCTCGCCCGCGCTGCGCGTAGACTCCGCCTGTTCCACGGTGGTTCCATCCGGCTGCTTCGCATTGATGAAAATAGGCGAGGTTGAAAGCAACCAATCGGCATACGCTCCGAACCCGAACCCTGGCTTGAAAACACCCGGCACCACACCACAGCGATCATCGTCGACATTGCGCCATACCGCTAGGCGAACGAGCGGATAGGCACCCACTTCACGCTCGTATACCGCCACGTTGTCCGCTATCGCGCCAAGGATCGGAGCGAGCGCGCTTGCGATGCGCATCTTACGCACAGCATCTGCTTCGCTGGCGTAATCGATCGAGACCTGCGTGGAAGCCGAGGCGCGCATCATGCGCAAACCGAGCGTTCCCAGGTTTGCAAAATGCTTGTCCATCAGGCGATATCGTTCTTTAGGAATAAGCGTGAGCTCTTCTGCCTTGCGCGTAGGGTGGTAGCCCGCATTCACCAGCTTCGCCCCATGCGCAGAAAGGTACGGGTCGATCGCAGCGCGAAAGTGCTCGTAGGCAGCTTCGATCCGCGCCACTTCGGAAAACGGCGCGATCGAGATCTCTATCTGAGAAGAGGGTTCGAGGGTGATCGATGCCTCTTCATTGGCGCAACCGATCAGTTCACCTTCTGAATTCTGGTAGATGATCGGATAGGTGGAAAGCAGATGTTCGAGCACCTCATGCACCCCAGGAATAGAGCCCTGCGCTGCATAGGTGAAAGGGGTCCCGTCGCTGGTCACGATGATGAAATGCTCGACCTCGACGCCGAGTTTCCGATCGTTCTCCTTCGATCCCGATTCGAAATATGCGATGAGCGATGAGCGATTCTTTTCAGCTTCCGTCATGGTCTCCCCTTACGCAATTCAGAAAAAGTTCAAATTTTTGTAAGTTAGCTCTTCATATTACATCAGAAATTTTTCAAGTTTTATTGAGGTTCGACTTTCACACTAAAGCGTAAACAAGCATTCCGCCCTGAGTGAAGGAAGTTCTTATGCCTCATCTTGGTTCGCCTCTTCATCTCCACACTTTCTTGCGATCATCTGCGCAAACGCTGAGCGCTTCTCGCTGCTGCTTGCGCGCTGAACAGCAAAGACGCCCCCAGCGAACAAAACGATTCGTGCACCTTTTCATGGCGCTCTGCCTAGGGGCATGCCTTGCCTGCCTGGCCTTACCGGGAATCGCTTCGCCCGCAGAGGCCGATGAGGCGCACCATTCTGCGGCACGCATACTCTATCATTTCGCCGAGCCTGATCAGATAGAGCCGAACGTACCCTTCACCGATCGAACCATCGATCTTACCTCCGTTAGCTCAGGCGAGAGGTGGTGCGATAGCGAGCATACTTATATCCGCGCGAACTGCCACCCCGCGCTTCTTGCCACCTCAAGCGATGAAGGGCGCTTTCGTGTGCTCAAAGACTATGCGAGCACGAGCGAAATGGGAAAAGGCACGCAGGATATCACCACCGAGGCAACCTATAACGCTGAAGAGGGCATCGTAGAGCTCCCCGCTCACTACGCCGAGGACGACCTTACTGTTGCGTGGTATGTGCCGATCGACCAAAAGCGCACCGAGCTTCCCGTAAACGTGAAGATCGTAAAATCGATCGATGGTGTTGCTTCCGAGAAGACCCTCGAGCAGGTTTTCAGCGCCGACACTCCTACGATCAACCTCAAGCTCTTCGATGACGAAGAGAAAGCCTCGCATGTCGAGACCATTCGCGTTACGCAAGGAGGCAGCGAGCTTTCGCAATATGTCTATCAAAACGGCTCGATCTGCATAAGCGCTTCGCCACTCGGAGGAGCGATCGAAATAGTGCTGGATGATGGGAACGAAACACAGGCGCAAAGCGAAGACCAGGAGAGCGCTTTCAATACCGAACCTCCCCTGTTCAGCCTCTTCAGCGCCGCGAACCCGGTGGTAGGAGAGCGCTTCTCCATCGATGCGGATTCCGCCTTCATCCGCACCTGCGAACCTGGCGGGAACATGGCAACGGTCATGGGTTGGCCCGAAAAGAGCAGCACCTATGGATTCGCCATCCATTTCACCCGCTGCGCGAACCCTGAAGTGGTGAACGCCGACCAAAGACATGTTGCGCCTGGCGGAGTCGTTCACACCCCCGGAGGAGGCAGTTACGATTACACCTACGTGAAGGGTTGGCACTTCGCCTGGGGTGAGTGCGGCGGAAACGTCGACAACAACGGTGCAGGAGAGCCGAAGGTACAGAGCGGCTGGGTCGAGGTGACCGCAGTCGATTATGCCACTCAAACGGTGAACTATCGATTCTTCTTAGACGTTTGCTCCGATATCGATGGGCACAACATGCAGAATATCGTAGGCACCTTCCAGGTTCATGAAGATCTTGTTGGGTATCTCAAATTGGACAAGCAGAGCATACTGCCTGATATTTCGGACAACAATCCTTGCTATTCGCTTGCGGGAGCAAAGTATGGCATCTACGCAGATGAAGCATGCACCGATCTCAAGCAAACGCTCACTACCGATGCGCAAGGATGCGCGCGCTCGAAAGCATTGCCTGTGGGCACCTATTACGTAAAGGAGCTCTCATCACCTAGTGGCTTCGCGCTCGACACGGTCCCCCATGAGGCGATCGTTTCAGCTGGTAAAACGAATGAAGTAACGCTCGATGAAGTCCCGCAAAACGACCCGACCCCTATCCTGCTCGCTAAGCATGATTCTGACTACGCCTACAACGACAGCTACAACAACATCCAAGGAGGCGCAAGTTCCTTCGCCGGTGCAGAATTCACGATCCGCTTCTTCCCCACGCTCGAGAGCGAGTATGGCAAAGTCGAACCGCTGCGCACCTGGGTCGTAACGACCGATGAACGCGGCATCATCGACCTGCGCAAGGGCGATGGCTGCAAGATCGGCGGCGATGATTTCTTCTATGACACCACGGGCACGATCACGCTGCCGATAGGCTCGTATGAGATACGCGAAACAAAAGCGCCTACGGGCTACAAGATCAATGAATCGGCCGTCGTACGGACGGTCACAGGATGCGCGAGCAGCGTAGAAGCGGTCTCAAGCTACAACACCCCGATCATCGCTGACAGCATCATGCGCGGTGGTCTTGAGCTTGAAAAGCGCGATGCGGAATCGGGGCTGCAAAGCGCCCTCGGTTCAGGCACGCTGGACAACACCACCTTCACCATCACCAACAACAATAGCCACGAGGTCAAGGTCGATGGCATCTTCTATCAGCCAGGAGAAGTATGCGCCACGCTCGTAGCGAAGGAGGGCAAAGCGGCGCTCGCGCCTACCACCCTGCCCTACGGCGAATACACGCTCACCGAGGTGAGCGCAGGCGATGGCTACAACCTTTCGGATAGCGACCCGCGACCGTTCAGCATAACTGCCGACGGACAGATCGTTCGCTTCTCCGATAGCGCCGAAGACGCACATGAAGGCGCATTCAAGAATTTCGTGAAACGCGGAGACATCAATTTCATCAAAGTTCGTGAAGCGAACAATGAGCGCCTGGTCGGCGTGCCGTTCAAGATAACATCGCAGACCACCGGTGAAGTGCACGTAGTCGTCACCGATGCCAATGGCGAGATCGACACTTCTTCTGCCTTCGTGAAGCATACACACGAGACCAACGCGAACGACGAAGAGGAGGGGCGCAAAGCTGACCGTGGCGTGTGGTTCGGCAAAGCGAGCGATACCTTCACCACCGAAGCGCGTGATGACCTGGGTGCTCTCCCCTACGACACCTACACGCTCGAAGAGCTTCCGTGCGCCGCTAACGAAGGGCTCGAACTTGTAACCACCACGTTCTCAATCTATCGCGAAAAGCAGCGTCTCGATTTTGGCGTGATCGAAAATCATGATCCCGCCCAGCCCTGGATCGTTACCACCGCTTCCGACGCGAATGACCACGACAAGCTCGTGAGCATCGCGCAAGAAGGAGCGATCAACGACCACGTGCGCTATGGAAACCTCAAGGCCAACAGCACATACACCTTGCGCGCAACGCTCGTGGATCCTGAAACAGGAAGCCAGCTTGAAGGTGCTGCAGGCGAAACAACGTTCACCCCGAGCGCAGCAAGCGGCACGACCGAGGTGAAGATCCTCCTCGATGGTCTTACAGAAGCACCTCAAGATGTTGTCGTATACGAGACGCTCCTGAAAGACGATGAGGTCGTCCTCGAACACCACGAAAGAGACAACAGCGAACAAACCGTGTCGACCACAAAGCCACGCATCGCAACGACTGCGCTCGATGAGAGCGATGGCGATCACGAGATATTGAACGATGCCGAAGTGCACGTGATCGATACCGTAGCGTTCGAGAACCTCAGCCCCGGCAAATCGTACCGCGTTATAGGAACGCTCATGAAGAAAGAGGCTAACGAACAAGGCGAGGTCCAGGCCGTCCCGCTAACCGACGAGACAGGCGCTGCCATCTCGAGCGAAACCACCTTCACCCCGCAGGCAGAACATGGCTCGATCGAGGTCTCTTTCAACTTCAATGCAAGCGCACTTGAACCAGGAGCGGAACTGGTCGTCTATGAAAAGCTCCTGTGCAATGAAACCGAGATCGCTACGCATGAAGATCCCGAAGACGAGAATCAGACCGTGCGCGTCGTTGCTCCCGAAGAGCCTCCTGCGCCGTCGAACCCCGATGAGCCCGCTCCTGCTTCCGAAACCCCTACTCCCGAACAAAAGGGTACCTTTGCCAAGACGGGAAGCGCACTACTACCGCTCCTTATTGCCGCGGGAGTTATCGTGCTTATCGGAATCAGCTTCATCAGAATCTCATGTCTCCATCGCAAGAAAGCCCAATCGATCACCGCTGCCATTGCGGCCAATATGCTCGGTTCATCGGAGAGGATTTCTCAATGAAGCATCGCTTTCTTTGCGCTCAACAGCGAACATCAGTCCTCCTCGTTTTCATCAGTGCCGTTCTTGCCCTTGTTGCTCTGTCTATTCCAACGAAGAGCGCGGGGGCAGCAACAGCCAAGATCGTCAATGGCACTTTCAGCTATGCCATGAAAGAAATTTATGACTGTTCTGAATCGTGGATCTATCTCGATCTGAACAGGCTCAAAATGGCTAACGGAAACGATTGCACAAACACCCTCATAAGTATGTTTGGGCAGCGCTCCCTTCTCATTTCGATAAAACACAGTTTGGATGGAACTCGAATCAGGCATACGACCCTTCCAATACATGGGAAAACGGTGTCGAAGCTCAAGTTGCTAATTGTGTGGAAATCCAACGAGAACTTAATGGCAATTATTATGCAGAACTCACAGCTGGACAAACTGGCACGTACATCTACCAAGATATTTCATCCGAGCCGGGAGCCATATACAAATGGTCGCTCAAGCATTGCTCAAGATCGAAAACTCATCTCGATTCTATGTCGGTCATGATCGGGTCACCTTCGTCTCAATCCGCCCAAAATGCTACACGCACTACTACCAATGGACTAGGAAACAAAACGGGCAGTGTGGGCACGATCATTGCAACGCCGTCTTCATCAAACTACGATAATGAACGATTGCACAACGTAGATTGGGAAACCTACACAGGAACCTACGTCATTCCAGGCGGACAAACAACGACCCGATTCACCTTCAAAGCAATAAGCTCAGCGGGGCCTAATGCAGGCAATCTTGTTGATGACATCACCTTCACCCGCTCCTACGGACTCACCTATGACCTCACCGGCGGCACCTCTTCTGAAATCTACTCCGACCCAAAAGCAAATAACTATGCAGGCTACCACGCCGAAGGAAGCACGTTCGATCTCACCACCACTAGACCCATCCGTGAAGGTTATACCTTTCTCGGGTGGTCTAAGACGAAACTTGCCGTTATTACCAATCAAAACGCTTTCAACGCTGCTAGATCGAGCCTGATTACTAAGATGACAATGCCTTCGACTGCAAGCACTGTCTTTGCAGTATGGGCTAAAAATCCCACCGTAACATTCATTGGCGCGGAAGGCGAAACTCTTTCATCTCAAAAGATCAGCTTTGGCTCTAAAGCCACCGCTCCCTACACACCACTTCGGACTGGTTATACTTTCGTTGATTGGGATCGAAGCTTTTCTGCAGTGTATTCAGATATAACGGTCAAGTCTTTATGGCAGCCAAATTCGTATCGCATTTCCTTCCAAAGCCAGGGAGGAAGTGGAGAGATGCCCGATCAGCAGCTTTTATACGGTACTGCTACGCCCCTTTGCTTCAACCGATATGAGAGAAGTGGCTACCTTTTTGCCGGATGGAATAGCGCCCCACAGGGCAATGGCACCACTTTCACCAACGAGCAGATAGTCGAAAATCTTGCTACTGTCGAAGGAAGTGTGATCCGTCTTTATGCGCAATGGGAGCCAATCACATATTTTATCGTCTTTGAAGCTATGGGCGGAAATGGCGCAATGACCAACCAGGAACTCACCTTCGACCAACTCGCCTCGCTCGACCCCAATCAGTTCAGTCGCGAAGGATTTCACTGGTTCAAGTGGAATAACAGCCCTTTCGTCCCCGACATCTGGTATGACAATGAAGAATTCGTACAGAATCTAGCTGATCGGGCAAATGAAATTGTTACGCTCTATGCCACTTGGATAGCAAATCGGTGTCTCGTTGTGTTCGAAGAAAATGGTGGCACAGGAACCATGGAGGCGCAATCGCTCGCTTACAACATCGCCGAAACGCTTCATCCCAACACGTTCGAAAAGGAAGGCGCGCACTGGATTTCATGGAATACTGCGCCCGATGGAACAGGAACAAGCTATGAAGACGAACAACTGGTGAAAAATCTCCGCACAGAAGACAACAGCACGGTCATTCTCTACGCTCAATGGGAAGAGGGTGTGCCAGAAGAGCCAGATGAGCCGGACAAGCCAGGTGAGCCAGAAGAACCCAGCGAACCCGAAACGCCACCGCAAGACGAATCAAACGAAAACGGGCAAGATCCACCAGCAAATACCACCCCAGAAGAGAATCAACCTCCCGCTGAAGCAGAACCGCCCGATGATGCTGGCATAAGCGGAGATACCAACGATCCCTTAGCACCCACCGAGCCTCAACCCGAACCAGAACAGAACGATGCGATCGATGCAGAGCAACAGGGTGAAGCTCTCGAACATAAGGTCGAAGCTCCTCAGCAAACAGGCGCTACAAGCAACGATGGTCCGTCCACACCAAAGGCTTCTTTCGACAAGACTGGCGCTGCCACGCTCGGCGTTATGTGCGTAGCATTCGTGCTCCTTGTCGGCGGCAATGCAATACTCATCATCGGTGCGCACAAACGCAAACGCGCCCGCGAACAGCGCCGTCGCATCTTTCGTTCCTTCATCGACTCATGAGACTGCAGCGACGATCCAACAAGCTGATGGCAACAGGTCTCGCGCTCGTGTTCGTTGCCCTTGGTTTGTTCATCAGCTTGTTCTTCATGCAAGCGAACGCGAACATCTCTCCCAATCCGAATGGCATCTCATTCGAACACGATGCTCTTGACGGTACGGGAGATACCTATGATGACTTCGTTGAGGTCGATTGGCAGCACTGGCGCACAGTCAATCCTGACCTTATCGCATGGGTGAATGTTCCTGGAACAGCGATCAACTATCCTATCTTGCGCGGAGTGAAGGATGATCCTTCCTTCTATCTTCACCATGATACCTATCGCAATTACAGTGTGTTCGGCGTGCCTTATTTGGACACGAGCGATGATGGCTCTGGCTCTGTCTTGAATGCGATCGTCTACGGACACCACATGGACAACGGCTCGATGTTCAGCGATTTCGCAAAATACTCCGATGAAACTTACGCGCGCGAGCATGCTACTATTTGCCTGCAAACACCTGCAGGGAAGCAGCGGTTGAGTGTTGCTTACGTACGCATCATCAATGGGGATGAGGTCGAAAAGCATACGCGCTTCACTGATGAAGAAGCCTTTCGTGCCTGGTACGAAGATGATCGCTCAAAAGCCTGCGTCGTGCTCGACAACAGCACCGATCCTCCGTTCGCTGTCACCTTCTGCACCTGCTCGTACCACGAATTCAGTAACGAACGCACCCTCGTCATTTGTATACCTATCGACTAGCAGAGCTCGATCAGCGAAGAGCGCGAGACACGAGGTTCCCCGCTTCCCTGTTCGCGAATCAGCGCATGCTGATTCGCTCATGCGTCGCTGCTTCGCTCGGGTTTTATTAAAACGAATTTAGTCGGCGAAGAGTCACCTCGTTGCCCCACCCTCTTCGCTGATCGAGTCCATGAACTGTTAGCTTATAGGGTCTGCCACAACTAAAGCGCAGATATTTTCGATATGGGTAGTGTGGGGGAACATGTCGACGGGCTGGATAGCTTCGAGCTGATAACCCTGTTCGCGCAAGAAAGCAACATCACGCGCCTGCGTTTTCGGATTGCAGGAAATGTAGACGATGCGGCGCGGGTGCAAGTGGGCAGTTGCTTGCAGGAATTCAAGGCTGGCACCTGAGCGCGGCGGATCCATAAAGAGCACGTCGAGCGCTTCGCCTCTTCCTGCCATCTCATTCATGAACACCCCGGCATCCTCAGCTACGAACGATGCATTCTCTATGCCGTTATGTTTCGCATTATTGCGCGCATCCACGATCGCAGATTCCACCTTGTCCACGCCGATAACCGAGGCATCGTCCTTCGCCTCGGCAGGAACCTTCTCCTGCAGCGCTCGCGCAGCCACCAATCCGATCGTACCGGTGCCACAATAAGCATCAAGAATACGCTCAGTGCCTTGCAGGTGCGCCAGGTCGATCGCTGCCTCGTAGAGCACTTCTGTTTGCACCGCGTTCACCTGGTAGAACGAATGAGAGGAAATACGGAAGCTCAATCCGCACAAACGATCAAGGATGAAGCCCGGCCCATAGAGCGTGCGTTCCTTTCCTTCTCCCAAGATCACGTTCGTTGCGCGCGTATTCACATTCTGAACGATCGTGGTTATCTCAGGACAGCGCTTTACGAGCTCGCGTGCAAAATTCTTTGCACCTGGAAAACCTTCGCCATTGGTTACGAGCGTTACGAGCACCTCATTCGATCGGTGCCCCACTCGCGCGATCGCGTGACGTAAGAACCCTTTGCCCGTATCTTCGTTGTAGGGCTCGATCCCATAGCGCATCATCAGCAGACGAATCGCTTGAATGATCTTCTTAGCCACCTGGTTTTCGATCAAGCATTCATCGGCGGGAATGATGCGATGCGTACCCTGCGCATACATGCCGCAGAGGATCTCGCGTTGCTCGCTTCGTTTCTTGGCATTCCGCTTGCCCGCTCTTTGTTCCTGGGGGTGCTTCGTATCTTTAGTGTGAGTTCTTGAAGCCGTACGTTTCCCTGGTGCATAGGGCGAAATAACCTTGTTGCGATAGTGAAACGGCTCATCCATACCAAGGATCGGTTGCATGGTTGCGCCATCTTCTGCAAGCGCGTCCGCGAAGAGCTCCTCGATCTCGGCCTGCTTCGAGGTAAGTTGATCGGCATAAGGGATCGCCAGCAGCTGGCAGGCACCACACTGCTTATCAACAGGGCAAAACTGCCCAGCTTTCAGCGCTTTATCGCGCTTCGTGATGCTCGGTTTCGAATCGGGCTTTCTCGCAGAAGCAGATCTTTTCTTACGCGTAGATCGATTAGCTACGCTGCCCTTCGATCTGCTCTTTGATCTGACGTTTGATTTCTTTTGTTCCATGTGATGAATCACGCACAAGCTTCGAACGAGCTAGGCGATACCGCGCTTCACACTACGACGTTTACGCCTAGGCTCTTCAGTCGGTTCACGAAAATCGAGCATGAGTTGCTCTTGGATCGCACCTTGCTCAGCTTCAGGAACGCGCTCGATGTCTTTCACCGTCCAGCTGACTGCCTCAGAACCATGCAGCTCGAGCATCTTGTAGCGTGCGTCTTGGATATTCTGCTTGGATCCAGCGCGATACTCGCTCTCAAACTCGATCGAGCTTGAAGCAGGCGCAGCGCCTTGGGGAGAAACGATAGTTGCACGGTATTTCATGATTTATCCCTCCCCTTTTCGCATGCAATCACGTAGCTGAATGCAGCGATGCAATTCCTTCGCGCTAACCTTATCATACCCAAGCACAGGCACCCAAAAGCCCAGCAAAAAGAACGTATTGGATCGCTGAAATTCCACGCTTGCGCTTCTTGACTCTCCATCGCGCAAACCTGAAATGCACGAACCAGCTTGCTAGACAAGGCGAACGAACTTGCGCTTTCCTACCTGGATGACCGTGCCCTCAAGCATGCCTGGCTCAACGTTGTACGCTTTCGGTGCCAGCGCTTCGCCATTCACCTTCACGCCACCGCCATCGATCAAGCGGCGTGCTTCGCCTACCGAGTTCGCCATACCGGCATCGCTGATGAGCTTCGCAACATACACAAGCCCTTCATCGTTTGGCGTAAGATCGGCTGCAAACTCAGGAATATCTTCGGGTACATCGTGCTGCTTGAACACGCGATCGAACGCAGCCTCCGCTTCCTTAGCTGCTGCTTCATCGTAATAGGCTGCCACGATATTCTGCGCGAGCTCGCGCTTCACCTTGTTTGGATGGAGCGAACCATCAGCAAGACCCGCTTCGATCGCGTCGATCTCGTCGACCGATTTCGTGGAAGCAAGGCGATAGTATTTCACCATCAATTCATCGGGAATGGACATGACTTTGCCGAACATATCGTTCGGTTCATCGGTAAGGCCAATGTAATTACCGTAGCTCTTCGACATCTTCTGAACGCCATCGGTGCCTTCGAGCAGCGGCAAGGTGAGACAAACCTGCGGTTCCTTGTCCATCTTCTCCATGAGCTCACGACCGGCAAGCAGGTTGAACAGCTGGTCGGTGCCGCCCAGTTCAACATCGGCATCGATGCATACCGAATCGTAGGCCTGCATGGTGGGATAGAGGAACTCGTGCAAGCTGATCGGCTGATTGTTGTTGTAGCGCTTCGTAAAATCGTCACGCTCAAGGATGCGTGCGACCGTGAAATTGGATGTGATCTTCAACAGACCCTCAAGATCGAGCGCAAGCAGCCATTCAGAATTGAAGCGCAACGTGGTCTTTTCAGGATCGAGGATCTTGTACGCCTGCTCGATATAGGTCTTCGCATTCTGCTCAACCTGCTCGCGCGTAAGCGGTGGACGTGTAACATTGCGACCTGAAGGATCGCCAATAAGCGCCGTGCCATCGCCGATGATAAGCGTAACCTGATGGCCCAGATCCTGGAACGCGCGCAGCTTGCGTAGCGGAACAGCATGACCAAGATGCAGATCGGGAGCCGTTGGGTCAACGCCCAACTTGATATTGAGCGGCTTGTTGCGCTCAAGCTTTTCCATCAGGGCTTTTTCAGGAATAATCTGAGCTGCGCCAGAAGCGATCACACGGAACTGTTCTTCTGCTGAAATCATCGATCCTCTTTCGTTATCTTCGTGTGTAGTCTCATCTTTCGTACGGATAATCAGGATACCGCAAAAGCACTCGTTTCGATGCTTGAACGTTCCTAATGGCACGGGGTTTTACGTATAATCCTCGCTACCTGCTCAGGTGCGAATGAAGATGCTCGAACCTGCAACCGAGCGCCTTAGCGCATGCGCAGCTCCCAGAATGCTACGGCCGATGCAGCTGCAACATTGAGCGAGTCGACACCTTCCCGCATCGGGATCTTCGCTACGAGATCTGCCATCTCGATCGTACGCTGCTGCAATCCTTCACCTTCAGTTCCAAGCAATACCGCGAGTTTTTCAGGACGCTGCAAACGCGCATCATCCAAAAAGACCGATTCATCATGCAATGCAAGCGCCACAGTGGTGAAGCCTTCGTGTTTCAGCGCCGCTACACCCGATTCGCGCCAGTCTTCCACCGTGCCAGGAAAACGCGTCCACGGAACTTGGAAGACCGTTCCCATAGAAACGCGGATCGCACGACGATAGAGCGGGTCGCAACAACCCGGCGAAATGATGAGCGCATCGAAGCCAAGCGCAGCCGCATTGCGGAAGACCGCACCCACATTCGTATGGTTCGTAATATCTTCGAGCACGGCAACACGATGAGCATCTGCCAGCAGATCGGCAAGACTTGGTAGGGGCTTACGCTTCATGGCACAAAGCACCCCGCGCGTAAGTTCGAAACCCGTGAGCTTCTCTATCTCATCTGAGGGCGCAACGAAGATAGGAATGCTCTCGTCGTTCGTGCTGCCACCCGCACCTGCCTTCTCTTCCAAGGCATACTGCGTTTCGATACGCTCGATCAAGCGTGCACTGCGCTGCAAGCGGTGTTCAGGAATCAGAAGCGAGAGCGGCTCATAGCCCGCATCAAGCGCGCGGACGATGACCTTCTCGGATTCGGCGATGAAGATGCCCTTCTCTGGCTCCAGTCGATTGCGCAGCTGAACTTCAGTAAGGCCCACATAAGCCTCAAGCCGCTTATCTTCTAAGGTTTCAACATGAATGATCATTGCTACGCTTCTGCCCTAACCGTCATTAGAATTCACCATTCTCTAGAATGGCAACGCATTGAACACCCTGTTCTTCGCAGAGCCGAATGAGCTTACGATCGAGTGTGAACAGCGTTGCGCCAAAACGGCGTGCCAGTACAAAATAGAACATATCGTAGGAGGAATGATCCAATCGAATGCTCTCAGAAAGCACCTCATCTTGAAGCTCTTGGATTGAATAGTATTTATCTACATAAGCAACAGAATCAACAAAACACTCCTGCGCTTCTTCTCGATTCATAACCCCTCTTCTGCAGAGTTTACAAAACACACTTACAGCCTCAGCACGAAGCAGGTCACAGCTGATTACTTGCTCGTCTGCAAGCATTAGAGAACAAAATGCTAAGCCTTCTTCTGTCTGTCGCGCTATATCGCATGCAGCACTTGAATCAAGAACTATCATCGTGCCTCCTCCTCACGAATCTCAGCTAGAAGGTCTGCAGAAGAAGGTGCTTCCTCTGAAACCGGAATAGCACGACGCTTCTTCATCCGTTCGAAAAGGCGCTGGCGCTTCTCGATATAGTTCGGTTTTTCGCTACACCTGTTTCGAGAGCTTGATCGATCGTGCGCTACGAAATCCCTGAACCCCAGGTAATCCTCAAGGATCGTGAGCGCCTGCTGAGAGATGCTCCTGTTCTCACGAGAAGCGCAACGACGAAGCTCTTCATACACTTCTGTTGGACAATCTTTGACCTGTAACGCTGGCATCTTCATCACCCTCTTTCTTTGCCCCTAGTATAGCATGCTTTTTGCATTCATTTCTCATTCATAATGAATCATTATTAAAACAGAAGCATACTTAACTGCCAAAATAGCCTAATGAACAAGAAATCTTCCTCGAAGAAACGCTTTTGCGTGCGCCCGTTCAGCGCCAATGCAACTCAATAAACAAGAAAAGCTCTCCTTAAAGGAGAGCTTTTCTCAAGCGTACGGATTATCCGAAGGAGGGATTACATCATGCCCATTCCGCCGCCCATGCCGCCACCGGCCAGTGCGGACAGGTCGGGACCTTCAGCAGGAATCTCGTTGACGGTTGCCTCAGTGATGAGGATGAGTGCCGCAACAGATGCTGCAGACTGAAGCGCCGTACGGGTCACCTTCACGGGGTCGTTCACGCCCATGGCGATCATGTTGCCCGTCTCGCCATTCGCGAAGTTCACGCCTTCGCCTGCCGGCAGACCCTTCACCTTCTCGACCACCACAGAGCCTTCGTAACCTGCGTTGGACGCGATCGCACGCATTGGAGCTTCGAGTGCTTTGCGGATGATATCAACGCCAACCTTCTCGTCGTTATCGGAGACGGTAAGCTTGTCGAGTGCAAGGATCGCATTCACGAGCGCAACGCCGCCACCAGCAACGATGCCCTCTTCAACGGCTGCACGAGTTGCCTGCAGCGCGTCCTCGATGCGGCTCTTCTTCTCCTTGAGCTCGGATTCGGTAGCAGCGCCAACCTTCAGCACCGCAACACCACCGGAAAGCTTAGCCAGACGCTCCTGGAGCTTCTCGCGGTCGAACTCGGACTCAAGACGCTCGAGTTCAGCGCGCATCGAAGCGATACGAGCATCGACTGCAGCCTTGTCGCCCGCGCCGTCGATGATGACCGTGGTGTCCTTGGTGACTTTGACGGTCTTCGCGGTGCCCAGGTCCTCGAGCTTCACATCAGCAAGCGTCATGCCGAAGTCCTTGGAAACGACCTTGCCGCCCGTAACGACTGCGATGTCCTCGAGGATGCGCGAACGACGATCGCCGAAGCCCGGAGCCTTGATGGCAACCACGTTCAGGGTGCCGCGCAGCTTGTTCAAGAGCAGTGTGCCCAGTGCTTCGCCCTCAACATCTTCAGCAACGATGAGGAGCGGACGGCCCGACTTCATAACCTGCTCGAGCAGCGGGATAAGATCCTGAATAGAGGAAACCTTGAGGTCGGTGAGCAGGATGAAGGGATCTGCAAGCACTGCTTCCATGCGCTCGGTATCGGTTGCCATATAGGGTGAGATGTAACCGCGATCGTACTGCATGCCTTGCACGATATCGATGTCGATGCCAAAGGTCTGGGACTCTTCAACAGAGATCGCGCCATCTTTGCCAACGGCTTCCATAGCCTCTGCGATCTTCTTGCCGATAACCTCGTCACCTGCGGAAATGGTACCAACGTTCGCTACCTGATCTTCGGTGGTGACTTCCTGCGCCGAAGCCTTGATCGCATCGACCACTGCCTCGGTTGCCATTTCGATACCACGACGAATGCCAAGCGCGTCAGCGCCAGCGGTCACGTTGCGCAGACCCTCTGCCACGATCACATCGGCAAGCAGGGTTGCGGTGGTGGTGCCATCGCCTGCAACATCGTTGGTCTTCACGGCTGCTTCACGAACGAGCTGAGCGCCCATGTTCTCCACGGGATCCTCAAGGTCGATCTCGCGCGCTACCGTAACGCCGTCGTTGGTGACGAGCGGAGCGCCGAAAGAGCGCTCGAGCGCAACATAACGGCCTTTAGGACCAAGCGTCACCTTGACTGCATCGGAAAGCTTCTTAACGCCAGCAGCCATACCACTGCGGGCATCTGCATCGAACAAAATCTCTTTTGCCATTAGTTGAATTCCTTTCGAATTGATACGTGAATCTAAGTCACAAAACGTTTATGAATGAGGTGCTTAATCGGTGTAGACCGCGTAGATATCATCGGCGCGAAGGATGAGCACTGCTTCACCATCAACATCTACTTCGGTTCCGCCATACTTGCCATAGAGAACGCGATCGCCCTCTTTCACGGGCATAGGAAGGTGCTGGCCCTTGTTGTTGATGCGGCCTTCGCCAACAGCGAGAACGACACCGGTCTGCGGCTTCTCCTTAGAATCAGGAGCGATGTAGAGGCCACCTGCCGTGGTTTCCTGAGCTTCGTCCTGCTTAACGATGATGCGATCACCAAGCGGCTTCAAATTCATATACGTACTTCCTTTCCTTTAACGCATTCGCCTTTGAATGCCTTGTTACCCTCGTTTGCTGGCTGACTGCCCGAGTTAGTTCGCTTCGCATAAGCGTAAACAGCGCCAGATACGAATTAGCACTCTCACTTGAAGAGTGCTAACACAGACTATACTAACAACTTTTATCGTGATTTCAAGAAAGCATTGAGAAAATATACGTAACAGTGACTCAGATTCACAAAACCGTCATTCTACGCACAACTTATGCATAAGTCTTAATGCTAATCGTAGAACTTTGCCTTTGGGAAGGGGGGCTCGACGGCGCGCTTGAATGCGTAGGAGTTCGTTCGGCGAATCGCGTAGGCCACTTCTTCAGGATCGAAGCCTGCTGCAACGATCTCTTCGGCGGACTTGCCCTGCTCGAAGTGAGCGATCAAGATCTGGTCGAGCGTGGCGTAATCGATGCCGAGTGCCTTTTCGTCTTCAGCGCCTGGCGAAAGCTCTGCACTAGGCGGCTTTGTGATGATGTGCTCAGGAATAGGCGGAACCTTGCCTTCTGCAACTGCACGCTCGTTCACCCAACGGGCAAGCGCGAACACGTCGGTCTTGTACAGGCCGCCGATGGGAGCGAACGCACCAGAAGTATCGCCATAGAGCGTCGAGAAGCCCATGGCAGCCTCACTCTTGTTGCCCGTGTTCACCATCATCCAGCCAAAAGCATTGGAAAGCGCCATCAAGCACACCATGCGGCAACGCGCCTGCGTGTTCTCGGAAGCAAGGCCAGAAAGCTTGCCGCCTGCTGCTGGTTCAAGTGCAGCAACGAATGCTTCGTAGGGGCCGACGATCGAGATAGCTTCGGTCTTGATGCCAAGATTCGCGCCGAGTTCTTCAGCATCGGTGAGCGAATGATCGGTCGAATAGGGGCCGGGCAACATGTAGGCATGAACGCGATCGGCGCCGAACGCATCAACGCACATGACCGCCACGAGCGCCGAATCGATGCCGCCGGAAAGGCCGAGCACTACCTCGTTGAATCCCGCCTGCTGCGCATAATCTTTCAGCGCCTGCACGCTTAAGGTGTACTTCTGCTCAAGATCCATAATGGCCTCTTCCCTCGATCGGTATTCAAGAACGCTCGCTTAGGTGCCGCTCGATTCGCGCTCTCACAAGCAGCGTGCCTTCAAGAGCTTCCGCATCCGAGCGTGCTCGAGCTGAGCTTCCGTGCGTTTTAGAGCGAACGGATCTGATCGGCGAGCCACTCCGCCCACGCATCAACGCCTTTACCATTTGTAGCAGACATCGGGAAGATGGGCGCCGTAGGATTCAGATTTTTAATGTGTTCGTAAAAGAGCTCTTCGTCGAAATTGAAGACCGGAGCCGTATCGATCTTGTTGAGCACGATAGCGGATGCTGCCTGGAACACGCCTGGGTACTTGAGCGGCTTATCATCGCCTTCTGGGACCGAAAGGATCATGGCCTTCATGCTCTCGCCCAGATCGAAATCGGTCGGGCACACCAAGTTGCCCACGTTCTCGATGATGATGAGATCGAGGTTATCCAGATCGAGCACATCCACCGCGCGACGGATCATCGCGCTTTCCAAATGGCACGCGCCACCGGTATTGATCTGCACCGCAGCGATCCCTTGGCTCTTGATCTTCTCGGAATCGACCGAAGAAGCGATGTCGCCTTCGATGACCGCTATGTTGAATTCATCGCGCAGCGCTTCGATGGTGGCCAAGATCGTAGAGGTCTTGCCTGAACCGGGAGAAGCAAGCAGATCCAGTACGAACACCTTCTTCTCGCGGAACAGCTCGCGGTTCTCATCCGCAAGACGGTCGTTCTTATCAAGAATCGGTTTATGGAGATCGATCTGCATAGCATTACTCCTTTTCGTGTTCCGAATCGACCGCTTGGTCGGCTTCGCTGCTCTCGTTTTCCTGAGCAGGCTTGGTAGTATCGTCTTCTTCATCGGGCAAGTCAACTTCGATGGAGGAAATCTGCAGCTCCTTACCTTCGAGCAACTGCAAGAAGGGGCTGCCGCATTCCGGGCAGAGCATGTGAAAGCGATCGTGCGTGAATTCGTGACCACACTGCGTACAGATGCTCTTCGGTTGGATCATCTCCACCTCGAGCGTGGCACCTTCGAAATAATCGTTATTCTCTGCCAAAGCCCCGAATGCGAACTGGAGCGCGTCTTCGATAGCTTCGGTCATGACACCCACCTGAAGCGAGACTTTGAGCACGCGTTCGGCTCCTGCCTCGCGCGCAACGCTCTCGACCGACTCCATAACTCCTGTCATGATGCCCAGTTCGTGCATTATTCGCCTTTGTTCGACTTGTCCGCTGCCGTGCTGGCAGGCTGACTCGACGCAGGGTTGGCTGCCTCGGCCGTTGCTTTCGCAGGCTTCTTTGCGGGGGCGAGCTCATCTTCGCTCCCCCAAAGGTGCTCGTCGAAATCTCGCTTGAGCTGGCGCAATTCCTCGCGCGCTTCTTCTGCTTCTTTCGCCTCGATCTCGGCACGCTCCGCTTTGGTCTTCGCGCGCTTGCGCAACGCGATGCGAGCCACGAGCAGACTCGCTTCATAGAGCAAAACGAGCGCGGCGAACATGAGACCCATCGTTACCGGCGAAGCATCCGGCGTGACCATAGCCGCGAATATGAGCAGGCCGATATAGACGTATCGCCAGCTCTTGCGCAGCTTATCGTAGGAGATGATATTGAACATGACCAGGTAAAACACGATAAGAGGCAGCTCGAAGCCGAAGCCGAAGCCGATCTCGAATTTGATGATGATATCGACCCACCTGCTAGCTTCGGGCATGATGGTCGCGAACCCTGATGCCTGATCAGTGAGCCATTCGAACGCTGGCGGCAAGATGATGAGGTAGCAGAAGATCGTGCCGAGGATGAACAGCGCTACACCCGCAATGAAGGTTGGCACGAACCATTTGCGCTCTTTCGGTTTGAGCGCAGGCAGGAAGAATGCCAAGATCTGCCAGAGGATGAAGGGAGCCGTGGCCACGAGCGAAGCCCAGAACGCGATCTGGAAACGCAGGCCAAATGCGTCGAACGCACCGAACACATTCAGGAGCACCTGTCCGTCTTCGTTAGCTGGAAGATATTCTGCAACTGGCATGAGCATGAACTGCGCGATGGTCGGCGTTGCCAGATAGAAGATGAGGCACGAAACGAGCAGCACCACCACGATGCGCACGAGACGCATACGCAGCTCGCCAAGATGCTCCATGAGCGACATGCGCGCTGGTCCGATAGGCATGCTAAGCTTCACCTCCCGCGGAAGAGGAAGGTTCGGAGTCGGCCTCTTGTTCAGGTTGGGCTGCATGAGGCTGGGCTGGTTTAGGCTGCGCCGCCTTGGTGGAGGCGGAAGCAGGCTTCTGCTCGCGTACAAATTCCTTGTTCAGTGGCACATTGCCGTAGAGCTCGTCGGCCGAAGGTTTCTTCGCTTGCTCTTCTGCCTTCTTGGCAGCTTCAGCTTTCATCTTCTGACGGTTCGCATCGATGTCTGCTTGCTTTTTCGCATCGACTTCAGCGCGTTTCTTCATCTCCGCGCGTTCGCGGTCGTAGCGCGCTTTACGTTCGGCGAACGTCTCTTCATGTTCGCTACGTGCGACCTTTTCCTTCACCTTGCCGTGCGCACGGTCGATGGCACGCGCCGGATTCTTGAAGGGCTCTTCCGCATTGGGATCGAACACCTCTTCGCGAATAACGCCATCCATCTCATCTTTTGCTTTTTTGAATTTGTTGACGGCCATGCCGATAGTCTTGGCGATCTCCGGCAGCTTATCGGGCCCGAAGATCAGAAAGCCAAAGAGGAGTATGAGGAAAAACTCAAATCCACCGATACCAAACAAGACGAGGCCTCTTATCTTTTACCAAAAACCGCCGGCGCTCTTACGAGTTGCCGCCGAGGAACATTAATCCAACCGTTGGGATCGAAAGAGCGAGAACTAAGATGACACATACGATGATGATGCCGACGCGCTTCAAAAACTCTTTGCGCGCC
>UMLB01062370.1_pt1 | contig 36128 bp, 34 predicted proteins | sample 1966481 | NCBI WGS metagenome assembly UMLB01 (sample SAMEA4836192, study PRJEB28245) | human gut metagenome | biome: gut microbiome; material: fecal sample | place: Denmark | collected 2008 | reverse complement strand
CCGGAAAAATGGCTTCTTTATAAACGGTCTTTTTCCCTTCTTCGTTTACAACTTCCGTTCTGATACTGAATCTGCGATTTCTTTCATCACTATATTTTAAGTAATTTAATTTCATAGATTAACTCCTTACCGCCTCAATTAAAAATGAATTTGCAAAGTATTTTAATTCTTCTGTCCCCTTCAGGCTCTTGAATGCCTTTAACTGGTCAAAACATACCAGCACATCGGAATCATAATTATTTCTGGATGAAAAATCCACCTCATACTTCATCAGTGCATTTTCATCGTAAATTGCCTGCGGTAATTTATAATCCGGAAATGGAAATGCGAACGCAAGCTTCTGATATCCACATTTGTTTAACAGTGTCCGGATCTCGGAATAGGAAAATGTCCGGATTCTGTTTTCATTTTCATATCCCTCGATTCCCACAAATGGCTTTGCAAGATGATCTTCGTTGTATCCGGCAAAATACTTCATGCCAAGCCGGTTTTCGATGGCGATATAGAGTTTTCCGTTTTCTTTCAGGCATTCCCCGATTTTATTTAAAAATGCCTCGAACGGGTTCTTATCCTCGATATAATATCCTGCATATTCCAGTACACCGATTAATGTGATGACATCATATTTCTTGGTAATCGGAATATCCTGAAAGTTACCGACAAAGATTTCAATATTGTCACAATCCTTATGTCTGTGTGCATTGACAAGGGAACGTCTTTTTGACAGTTCGATGCAATCCACTTTTTTTGCCTTTGCTGCCAATGCTCCCGTAATCGCACCCATTCCGGCACCTACTTCAAGCACTTCATCCGTATCCTGTATCTCCATCGGCTCTGCGATGTTTTCTCTCTGTCTGCTTAAATGATATAAAATCGGCCAGTTATCAAACCTTTTATCTGTATAACGGTAACTGTCACTTTCCTGAACCATGTCTAAGATCACATTTTCTATATCACCGTCACTGTATAAATCTTTTCCTTTATAATAGTCATAATTCATCGTGACTTTTCCTATTTTTTCTATCATCAGCACTTTCCTTCCATTAATATCAATTATCCCTTAAACTCTCTTCCCCGCAAATGAAAATAATATTTCTTTCCCTTTAAATATATTTTCTCCGGAAGAACTTTTTTTAATCTTCTTTTTGTTCTTGCTTTCCAGTTATTATCAACAACCGGCGGCTGTGGCGGCTGCTCTAATATATTATTCTTTACCCGGTCAGCCACAACACTGTGATAATTTGCACCATACTTGTCAAATACGGCTTTGTTTAATTCCCTCATCATATAATCAGAATTTGTGATATCAACTGCTGCATATTCATTACTGTACAGTGTTCCGGTGTAATATCTCATTCCCTGCACAATAAACGGCAATGCGATGTAAAATACATCATCTTCCACCGGTTCTTTCAATGCCTCTGTCATGCTGTCACTGCATAGGCAGTCAGCCTTTATCATTACTGCTCCTTCGGTTGGAATCAGCGGTGCAATCTCTTTCTTCTTATTTACCCTGACCGCGATACGCTCTAAATATTCACTGACCTTCTCATAATTTCCTGCCCATCCGTCCGCATATTTTGCGAAAAACTCTCCGAAATCAGGCACCGGCGGTATGCCAAGTCCCATCCGGGGATTTTCCAGGAAGGTATGCTTCTGGTTGATCATATATTCATCGGATGCAAAAATACATTTCCAGTCCTTGAATACATTAGAAATCTCATTGCTGTATGGTCTGATTTTTTCCACCGTATCCATCACAAGCAATGCATAATACTGTATTCCCGGCTTATGGTTCTTCTGCACTGCTGCCAGGAATTCCTGATAAGTTCCCGGTTCTTCCGGTGCGATGTTAAGATGGGCAGCTCCTGCTGCGTAAGCCACCTTCTTCGTATTTTCCGCAGAACCATATAATACGATGTCACAATTTCTGTTTTCAAGAAATTCCTGATAAAATACCAGGCTCTCTGTCTGCTTTACCCAGATGGCAGCCTGCATATTTTCCAGAGTTTCCCCATCGTAAGACACCTGCTCCGGCATACAGTAATTAAACTGCATGACCTTATGCACTTCTGAAATATTTTCCACACGGAGAATATTATCCCAGATCATATTCACATCATAATCCGTATGATTGCGGATATAGTCATATGCCTCAACCGAAGACTGCCCGCAGGTATTAATCAGGAAATCCTTATAATCCGTAAAGAACGAACGTCTCTTGATAATCGGGCATCTGTCCTTTTCCAGCATATCTTTGATATAGAACATAACCGGACAGTATGCATAACGCTCGTAACGTGCGGTGTCCGCATAAACTTCCCATTTATATCCGAGATCTTCAAAATGTTTGGTCAGAATTGTTTCATAATCACAGATAGAATCCACATAAGATTCCGGATTCTTCATGGATATGATAAATTCTTTATAATCATCACTGGACACCAAAGAATTACGCAGTACCAGAAAATGAGACTGGATATGTTCCGGCATATAACCGTAGCGGTTCTTTCCATAAGGATCTACTTCTACCTTATGATGCTTTGTGATACCCCAGAAATCCAGGTCTTTTGTACTCATCTTCTCAAACATTTCGGAAAATGGATAAATTCCTCCGAAAAAGGTATAATTAAACAGTACGATCTCATCATACTTCTGCAATTCTTTAAATCCAAGATAAAAGAGACCTTCCCTGTAACCGCCTACATCAAAACCATGATTTGCTCTTATCAGAACTTCATCTGACTCAGACTGCAGCCTTTTTAATCCCTCTTCACCCGGCTCTCCATTGCATACAACCAGAAGATAGGATAAGTTCTGTCTGAGATCTTTTAACATATAAAGAATATAATCGTCTACAATTCCATCCCGGTCATAAAACAAAAAAATACCGCACCTGTTTTTCAGATTGTTTTCTACTTTCATCTTTATCTCCTATATTGATTTAATCTTATCAATCAATTCCCTGAAACGTGAAACACCCATATGTTTCATTGCCGCCCTGCTCATCTCGTCATTCATGAATCTCCAGTTTGTCAGCTGGATTCCGGCATAGCTGTCCGCCATGAGCCAGCCTGCATAATATCCCTCATTCTGTACACAGAACGGATAGATTCTTTCAATGGCATGAAGCACCGTTGCATCTGTTTCAATCGGTTCCGGCGGAAAGTCGGTGTATTCCCAGCCGTAATCAAATAAACCTTTCAATGCTTTTGTACGAACCCAGAACATTGAGCCCAACGGTGCTACCGGTTCTTTCTCCGGATTCATGTCCACCTTCAGTCCCAGTTTCCCTGCCAGTTCCTTTGCAACCTTGAAATTATCGCCCCATTCGCCTTTTCCGGTAGTCGGATAATACGGACCATGCACCGGAACCGGAGGAGTCAGCAGGCCCAGAAATGGATTTTCTTCAAATGTTGCGATTACATTATCTATATATGTCGTATTTTTTAACATATTTTCAAAGCACATATGTCCCCAGGAATCCCCAATTGACATCGGAACAACCTGATATACCTTCTTGTCATGTACTTTTGCAATCAAATCATATTTATCAATCAAATCCTTGCATCCTACCAGGAATGGTGCTACATCTCTTCCGATATTTCCCACGATCCGGTAGTCAATCGTATGATTTTTCACCCCTGCAAATGCATTCTTTGCATTTTCGAGTTTTTTCTCATCCGGTACAGTGACATAGATATCCACATTTTCCGGTACATTTGCGGCATATTCTGCACACATTGCAGCCAGTTCTTCATAATAAATGTGGATAACCAGTGCTGTCTTTAATTTTTTTTCCTCTTTGTTCAGGCGTATTCCGGTCGGAAGCACATAATTCAGATGCATTCTTTTCTTAACATCCGCCATATTTTGCAGCCTTAATATATTTTTCCATATCATGGAAGTATCATAATCCGTATGTTTTTCGATATATTCCATGGCTTCTCTTGTACCTTCGCCGCCACTTCTTGACAATGCTTCCCCATATTCATGGAAGAAGGATCTTCTCTTGATCACCGGACAGTGCTTTTCTTCGATCATCAGTCTTGGGAAATCTCGCAGCGGATCGTAGGTATAGCCTTCGAGTTCCTCTGAATCGGCATAGACTGCCCACTGAAATCCCTTATCCGCAAATTCTTTGGTAAAGATGGCTTCGTGATATCCAATTGCCTGCTCGTAGGAAGTGATCTGCGGCATATCTTCCCAGTATTTCTGGAATTCCGGCGACATGGTCAGCGACTTGCGGAATACCATAAAGAACGACTGCACATGTTTTGGCAGCATGCCATATTTTACAGTTCCGAACGGATCAAACGGAACTTCATGGAAATTGGTAATTCCCCAGAAATCCAGATCCCTCACTGCCATTTTCTCGAACATTTCCCGGAACGGATATACCGGACCGAACATGGTGGAATTACAGATAATGACCTCGTCAAATTTTCCGTCCCTGTTGTAGCCATATTTTTTTAAGCCCAGATGATATGCGGTAATATCAAAGCCTTCATTTCCACGCATCATTACTTCATCCGCAATCCTGGAAAAACGTTTTCCTGCCTCTTCCTCCACGTCGCCATTGCAGATAACCAGAAGTCTGCTGACCTGTTTTTTTAATTCCTCTATAAAATAGAAATTATATTCATCTGCAATACCATCTTTATCATAAAATACAAAGATACCCAATCGATTGGCTGTATTCTTTTGAAGAATCATCTTCTGCCTCCTTACTTTGTGATCGTTACGGTTGAATTCATATCATAGAATCCAACGGTATTTTTATCCGAAATTACATGTATGTCACACACATCGTACAGTCTGTGGTATACCACAAATTTATTGCTGAAAAATCCGACACAGCCTAAGGAAAGCATATAATCCCTTCCCTGCAGATTCATGTTCTGCTTAAATTCTATGACTCTTTCTTCCCCTGCCTTTACCGGGCCAACCGGAATATCCTCATACATGGTATTTGTTCCCGTAACTTCCGTTCCCTGTAAATCCTTAATGGTAAACGCGAAGATCGGCTCCTGCAGCTCCTTATGGAAACGCACCTTCATCTTAATCGTAAATTCTGTATTCTTCTGGATATTCGATGTAATCTTTCCTGTTTCATCTATGATGGCATAGTCAACAATCTCGCCATGCTTTTCCCCATAATCCTGAAACTTCGGGTTGTTGTTCAGATACTGTTTCCACATTCCCTGCTGGTTATTCTCCACCACGGTCTTTGGCACATCGGTAGGTGCATCATTCTGTGCCATGAGCTGTTTATACAGATCCACGATCTCCTTCGGCTTTCCTTCTGCCTCTTTCACGCCTTTGTTCAGCAGAATAACTCTGTCACAATACTTACTGATACTTCCAAGGTCATGGCTTACAAACAGGATGGTCTTTCCCATCTTCTTGAATTCTTCAAACTTGTGATAGCATTTTACCTGGAAGAATACATCTCCTACCGACAATGCCTCATCGACAATCAGGATTTCCGGGTCGATATTAATTGCCACCGCAAATGCCAGCCGGACAAACATACCACTTGAATATGTTTTTACTGGCTGATGCACAAAGTCCCCAATATCTGCAAAACTCAGGATATCATCCATCTTTGCGTTGATTTCTTCTTCTGAAAATCCCATCATCGTACCATTCAGATAGATGTTTTCAATTCCAGTGTATTCCATGTTGAATCCGGCACCCAGCTCCAGCAGTGCGGATATTCTTCCCTGAATACTGACATTGCCCTGTGTCGGGTTCAGTACTCCGGTAATGATTTTCAGGATGGTTGACTTACCGGAACCATTTGTACCAATGATTCCGACGGTCTCACCCTTTCTTACTTCAAAGCTTACATTGTTCAGTGCATAATGCTCCTGATAGAGTTTTTTCTTTGAAAAACCAAGTGCCTCTTTTAATCTGTCCGATGGTTTATTGTATAAACGATATATTTTTGATACATTATCAACATTTATTGCGATTGATTCCATTTGTTACCTCTCTACAGCACATCGGCAAAATGTACTTTTAATTTTTTAAATACGACTGTTCCCAATGCAAATAATACCAGGGTAAAGCCCCAGAACCATGCTGTTTCATATGGTCTTTCCCAGAACCATACCTTATCGATCAGGGAATCCCTGTAACCTGCCACGACATAATACATCGGCATTGCCTTGAAGATCCATAAAAACTGGGTTGGCAAAATAGCGATCTGCCACATAATCGGTGTCATCCACATTCCTATCTGAAGGAAGATTCCGACAATCTGTGTGGTATCGCGGAAAAATATAACAATGGAACAGGTAAAGTATACCAGTGCCAGTGAAAGCACCGCGGTACAGAATGTATAGTAGATAATCTGCAGGGTATGCCAGTCCGGTGTATATCCATAGAACGCATAAATGATGACCGTAAGTGCCATAAACGCAATATGCACATACATTGCCGAGATAATTTTAACAGCGGGCAGCACACTGATTTTGAATACAATTTTCTTTACCAGATACTGATATTCCAGAAGGGATGTTGTTCCGGCACTCAGTGCATCGGAGAAGAAGAACCATGGTACAAGTCCGGCCATCAGCCAGAGAATGAAAGGAAAATTTCCTACGTCACCACTTCTTAATCCGACCTGAAACACAAACCAGTAGACCAGAATCGTAACCAGGGGCTGGATAAATGCCCAGATAATTCCAAGGTATGAACCTACATATTTTGTCTTAAAGTCATTCTGTGCAAGATTCATGACCAGTTTTCGGCTGCTCCAGAGTTCCTGCAACAGACTTACGATCTTTCTTCCAATCAGTCCTGCGGCAAGCAGGATAATGTCGAATGCAACACAGATAATGATATTCAGGATATCGCACCATTTCTGTGCCAGGTTTTCCAGATTTTTCCTGATATAATCCTGTGAAAATGCAAAGATACACTGCGGATCGTCACTATTGGTCTGAATCAGGATAGTGCCGGATTCCTCGGAAATAGAATCCACTCCCTTAAACTGATTGTCCTTTAATAAGAGCTGATCCTTTAATTCCCATGTGTTTCCATGATAGCTCACATGAATGGAATAAATCTTTACTTCCGCTGTTTCTTCCCCAAAATCAATTCTCCAGGAATTGAATTTTGAAGGCACTTCAAATTTAAGGTTTTCCCGCTTTCCTGCCTCTTTATACTCGACCGTTTTACAGTTATTGATGTCAAATATTCCGTCAGAATAGAAAAACTGGTAATTGCCGGCCTTTGTTGATTCCATGTCAACACTTACCGTAACATTGTCCGGAATGACTACCGGGACTTTATTTAAAATGAGCCAGTCAAACAAAATAGCCACAATGACTACAATGACTAATGCTTTCTTACTTTTCATCACAATACTCCTTATATGAAAGCAGCTTATTTCGCTGCTTTCATAATTTCATTAATCTTAGTTGCGTCACCCCAGATTCCAGGTGAGTCATATGGTCTGTCCGGATATGCTCCGTATTTCAGCTTTATCTTAAAATTATTCTCTTTGATAAAGCTTTCCACTTTTTCTGCCAGTGTCATTGGCTGTCCGGTACAACTGTTAATAATTCCGTTTATTTTATCCTGCAGAACAATTTCTGCAATCTGATCTGCCATGTCGTAAATACTCAGAAAATCGTACTTATTTTTTCCCGATGTAAATGGAAATTCTGTTTTTCCTTCCTGTTCTGCCTCTACGATTTTCTTAAAAATAGAGTTGTTCTTTAAATCATCTCCAAAGATATAAAAGCCACGAATCCACTGGACAATTACGTTTTCATTTTTTCCCAGAAGGAATGTGAGCTGTCTTAATGTATTTTTCGCAATTCCATATAAAGACAATGGATTTGTAGGTGTATTCTCATCGATCGCACCTTCGTAATATCCGACCTCGTGCATTGAACCCATTACCGCAATCTGCTTTAATCCGCCCTTCATCATGTTGCTGATGAATTTGTAATGGCTGTCCAGATCTTCGATATGTTTCTCGGAATTATGGATAAATCCGTCCCTCCATGCCATATGCAGGCAGACATCCGGCGAACCCATCTCTGTAAAAATATTCTCATTCTCTTCAAAAATATTTTTCTGTATTTTTGTTGCCCTGTCATCCACATCATCCAGACGGATATCTGTTGCAATGACAGCTGCTCCCTTATCCAGCAGTGCTTTCACAACATGCTGTCCGATATAACCACCGGCTCCTGTTACTAATATCTTTTTACACATATGTCCTCCTTACATCTGCTTCATGTACTCTGCAATCGCATCTTTCCAGTCCGCCATTCTGAAATCACTGGTAAGCTTTATCATATAATTTTCAAGAATGGAGTATGCCGGTCTGTCCGCTGAAGCCGGATTCATTTCCTTATACTGCTTTGATGTCACATGATTGACCTTTGTTTTCTTTCCTGCCAGGCGGAAGATTTCTTCCGTAAAATCCGCCCAGTTCGTATCGCCTTCACAGGTTGCATGGAATAATCCGTAATTTTCTGTCGGCTCAAGAAAATGTATCATCCTTGCCAGTTCTGCGGCACTTGTCGGTGAACCTAACTGATCACAAACTACATTGACTTCATCGTGTGTTTCCGAAAGACGCAGCATTGTCTTTACAAAGTTCTTTCCATCCCCGTACAGCCATGCCGTTCTCAGGATAAAATATCTCTGTGCAAATTCACGGACGAACTTTTCGCCCTCTGCCTTTGTCTTTCCATATGCACTGATCGGATGAATTTCATCAAATTCGGTATATGGTCTTGTTCCATTGCCTTCAAATACATAATCCGTTGATACATGTACCATCTTTGCACCGGTTTCGGTTGACGCAATACTTAAATTTCTCGGTCCGATGGCATTGATTTTATACGCAAGATCCCACTCCTGCTCACATTTATCTACATTGGTATGTGCCGCACAGTTAATGATAACATCCGGTTTTGTCTGTTTTACCAGTGACATTACCTCATCAATATCCGTAATATCCAGAGTCGAATGAATCCCCTCTGTCATAACGACATCCGTATTGATAAATTCCACATTCTCGCCGGCATATTCATGGCGGATCGCCCTGCCCAACTGTCCGTTTGCGCCTGTGACTAATATTTTTTTCATCCTGCTTATCCTTTCTTATTTTGCCAGTCTGTTTAAAGCACTGAATAATGCCCTGATGGAAGCTCTGGTAATATTCGTGCTTACACCTACACCATAGGTTGTTTTCTTTGTATCCAGATCGGTTACACAGATATATGCTGCTGCCTTTGCATTAGAACCTTCTCCAAGTGCGTGTTCTGAATAATCGTTAATCTTGAATTTCACACTGGTTGCCTGATGAAGTGCATTCTTTACCGCATCGATCGGACCATTTCCGACTACCTTTACATGCTTTTCTTCGCCTTTATACTTGAAGTTCATGGATGCCTGTGTATCACCCTTATCGGTTTCTTCCACATCTTCTATCTTACAGGAATCAAAGGTATATGGGTATTCCCTGTCCGTCTTACAGGTCAGGTATTCCTCACGGAATTTCTCCATAATGGTATCCGGTGCTACTTCTCCATGCTGCTCAGCAATGACCTGAATCACATCTGCAAATTCTTTCTGCATTCCCTTCGGAAGCTTGTAACCGAAGTAGGTATCCATGACAAATGCCACACCGCCTCTTCCGGACTGGCTGTTGATTCTTACGAGCGGCTCGTATTCCCTTCCCAGATCAGACGGGTCAACCGGCAGATAAGGAACTTCCCAGAATCCGTCATTTCTTTCCTTCATCGCCTGGATTCCCTTGTTGATGGCATCCTGATGAGAACCTGAAAATGCGGTAAATACCAGTTTTCCTGCATACGGATGTCTCATGCCGACCGGCATCCTGGTACATCTTTCGTATACTTCAATAATATCATTGATATGTTCTAACTCCAGTTCCGGATCAATTCCCTGTGAAAACATATTGTACGCAATGTTTAACACATCCACATTACCGGTTCTCTCACCATTGCCAAACAAAGTTCCTTCCACCCTGTCCGCACCTGCAAGCATCGCAAGTTCTGCTGCTGCCACACCAGTACCCCTGTCATTGTGCGGATGTACGCTTAGTATAATTGATTCCCTGTTTTCAAAATGTTTATGCATCCATTCAATCTGATCCGCATATACATTCGGTGTATTCATTTCCACGGTAGCCGGAAGGTTGAAGATGATCTTCTTCTCTTTCGATGCACCCCACTCCTTCTGTACTGCCGTACATACTTCCAGTGCATAATCAAGTTCCGTACCGGTAAAGCTTTCTGGGGAATACTCGAGAATAATTTCGCCCGGGAAGTTTTCCACATAACTCTTGACCATCTTTGTTCCATCGATGGCAATCTGCTTAATTTCTTCTCTGCTCTTGTGGAAAACCGCCTCTCTCTGGAGAGTGGATGTGGAGTTATAGATATGTACAATGGCACGTTTTATGCCCTCTAATGCCTGGAATGTTCTCTCGATCAGATGCTCCCTGCACTGTACCAGTACCTGTACGGTTACATCATCCGGAATCAGATCCCGGTCCACAAGCTGTCTTAAGAAATCATACTCGATCTGGGAAGCTGCCGGAAATCCCACTTCAATCTCTTTGAAACCGAGTTTTACTAACATATTAAAGAACTCTATCTTCTCTTCCACCACCATTGGCTCAATCAGTGCCTGATTGCCGTCACGCAGGTCAACGCTGCACCAGATCGGGGCTTTTTCAATTTCCTTATCCGGCCATTCCCTGTCCGCCAAATCCACTACCGGGACTCTTTTATACTTTTTATAATTCAACATGTTTCTTCCATCTCCTATCTCTTCCAATATGCTTTATTGGATGTACATTTCATAATTATTTTATCCGGAAGTTTCCGATACATTTTTCCAAGCTTCATTCCGATCAATTTCATTCCACTGTGATAAAACAGCACCGGAATATCAAAATAGCTCTTCCTCTTCATCAGATAGCGGAAAGTCTGCTTTACCAGCCGGATGCCTTCATCTTCTGCATGGTATTCATTAAAAATATAAGAAAAGTCAGCCTGTGACACTCCCAGATCGAAATAACGTTTAAAATACTGTACTCCGCTGTAATTGTGGGAATGAATCACAACCGCCTGTGCCTCATAACGGATATCATATCCTGCTTTCAGTGATTTCGCAGCAAATATCTCATCTTCATTAAAAATAACTTTTCCCGGAAATCCTCCGACTTCTTCGTATGCTATACGATCGTACATGGCACAGACATCCGAACAGAAAATCGACTTGATTCCATTATTTGTCTGTGCCGCTTTTTCCATCGCAGAATGGGATTCCGCAGGATAATTAAAAGTTCTTGTATACCGTTCTATGATACGGCAGTCCTTTGCCGGCTCCTGTCTTGCAAATACCACGGATATCTTTTCACCCTGGGCATTTCTCAGGGTCTCTATCAATTTTCCATTCTTCGGCATGGCATCCTGTGTCATCATCAGAACATATTGTGATTTACACAGATGCATGGCCATATCTCTCGTACCGCCGTGGTCAAATTCTTCCTGTGCAATGGAAACCACCTGGACAACAGAATACTCCGTCTGTACCTCCTGCAGAAGCTGTTCCGTATGCCAGTCATCTTCACTGCTGCGGGTATGAATCAGAAATATATTGGATGGGACAATGGTCTGTCCCATCAGTCTGCTTATGACCATCTGTAATTTCTTGTCCGGCTTGTATACCGGTATTACCACATCCACATTTCCCATAAATTATCTCCCTATGATATTGCATACTTCTGTAACTTCAAAACGACACGTTCTGCCATTTCCCTGCAGATTTCATCTGTTTCCGCTTCCACCATGACACGCACCAGATTCTCTGTTCCGCTTGGTCTTAGCAGAATCCTTCCGTTTCCTTCCAGTTCTTCTGACACTTTATCGGCTGCCGCAAGCACCTCAGCATCCTCCATCGCCTGCTTTTTATCCTGCACTTTGACATTAATCAGGATCTGCGGGAAAATTCTCAGTTCTCTGGTCAGTTCACTGAAAGACTGTTTTTTCTCAATCATTGCTTCCATCATTTTCAAAGAAGTAAGGATTCCATCCCCTGTCGTTGCATGCTTGCTGAATATGATATGTCCTGACTGTTCACCTCCCAGACAATGACCATTCTTCATCATATTTTCGCACACATACTTATCACCGACTGCTGTCTGTTCCGTCTTGATTCCTTTTTCTTCCAAAGCACGGTACAGACCAATATTAGACATAACAGTTGTCACCACTGTATCGTTTGCCAACTGCCCATGCTCCTTCATATAAGTTCCACAGACATACATGATTCCATCACCGTCGATAATATTTCCCTTTTCATCCACGGCAATACAGCGATCCGCATCCCCGTCATAGGCGAAGCCTGCATCCACTTCATGATTCTTTACAAAATCTGCCAGCACTTCAATATGGGTAGAACCACAATCCGTATTGATATTCGTTCCATCCGGTTCATTGTTGATGACCAATGTCTTTGCTCCCAGTGCATCAAACACATTCTTTGCAATCGCAGAAGCACTTCCGTTGGAACAGTCCAGTGCCACCGTCTTATCCTTAAAAGATCTTGTTGCAATGGAAATCAGATAACCGATATAACGGTTCCTTCCTGCAGCAAAATCCACGGTTCTTCCGATATTTTCCCTTACCGCAAAAGGAATTTCAGGTGTAATGCCATCGATATACTCCTCTATCTTATTCTCGACTTCTGCTTCCATCTTCATGCCTGCCCTGTTAATCAGCTTGATCCCATTGTCATAGAATGGATTATGACTGGCTGATATCATGATTCCGCAATCGAACTCCTCTGTTCTGACAACATAAGACACACTCGGAGTCGTTGTAACATGCAGCAGATATGCATCTGCTCCTGATGCCGTAAGACCTGCAACCAATGCATATTCAAACATATAGCTGCTTCTTCTGGTATCTTTTCCGATGACCACTCTCGCCTTATGTTCCCTGCCAAAATACCATCCAAGATAGCGGCCTACCTTATATGCATGTTCTACATTCAATGTTACATTTGCCTCACCTCTGAAACCATCTGTTCCAAAATACTTGCCCATGTTTCTGCCTCCCTCTGTTAAAGCAATTCTTCTTTATATAATTTATGACTGATATCATGTACCAGTGTGTTTAATGCCTCTTCCTCATCCGGTCCTTCACAGATTAGTTCTATTTCATCTCCATATCTGACACATGCTCCCAGTACACTCAATACACTTTTTGCATTATAAATTCCGGTTTCATTCTTTATCTTTACGGTACTGTGGAACTTTACTGCCTTCCTGCATAAGATTCCTGCCGGTTTCATGTGTAATCCGGTTTCATCTATTACTTTTACTGTTGCGCTAACCATGTTTCTGTCCTTTCCGTATCTAAGTTTCTTCTGTCTCGTCACTTGCCGGCTGTGTCGTTGTTTCCTCCGGTTTCTGTGATATTGTCTCACTCTCATCTTCCCTCGACGTTTCCGTCATTCTCGTTGTGCCAGCCTGACCTGTTGTTGTCTGAGTATTTGCACTGGTCTGACCGGTCGGTGCAGTACTGCTCTGACTCTGACTCGGATTCTGTACGGTGGTGGTATCCTCCTGTACGCTCTTATCCGTCAGCTTCACACTGACATATCCATCTGATATCTGCGTTAATCCTTCTGCAAGCTGCAGTGTTACAGGGACACTTGACACCCCTTCTTCCAGATTCTTCAGACTCACATATGCCACAATATCCGAGTTTTTCAGTTCATCAATCAGTGTTTTCTTACCCTCCACCCGGATCGAAACACTTCCTGTCGAGCTGATGGATGCGTCCATGCCATCCGGTATGTTCTTTATTCCAATATCCTTAACATCCACATAGATTGTCTTTTCTGCTATTCCTTCCAATCCTACCGTAAGGGTAATGGTTTTTGCCGTATCATTCAGGTACACATTTTCCGGCAGCAGATCCTCTATATCAAAGGTTCTGGTGATTTCTTCCTGTGTTCCATCAATGATGATATCTGACACCGGAAGCACAATTTCTTCTATTCTGTCCAGATATTCCTTCTTTCCCATAATGGAAATATTGTTTTTACTCAGTCTGATATCCGACACAACTGCGGTATTCTCCGGACTCGTAATTTCCGTATAGGAAACCGGTATGGACTTCGTATAATATACCGTACTGCTTGCATTTACCTGTGCAATATCCGTTGTAACATGATTATCTGCCTGAATCAGTTCCACACCTTTATTATTATATACTTTAATCGGAACTGTCGTTTCAAAATCCTCTGACACTCCCACAATATTTACATTCGCACACACTTCTTTGATACTCTCATGAACCGACTGCGGTGCGGTAATCTTCACATTTTCCCTGTCGAGTTGCGTATCTGCCACCACATAATTATCGGCCGCAATTCCGACATATTTTACCTGAATCTCATAGGTTTCTTCGACCAGATCTTCAATGTCCAGCCGAATCGTATTATTTGACTTCTCATTAATGGTAACTTTCTGCTGATATGCATATTCATTCAGCTGCACATCAATCGGCACAGAGTTTGCCTGTGACAGATCCTTAAAATCCGCCGTAGCCGTAAAATCATCTGCTTTCAATGAATCCACAATCGTTCTCGGACCTGTTACCTTTACAGAGATCAGCTGTCCTTCCGTAATCGTATATACCTGGTTATTATCCGTGATAACAGACTCATTCTCAACCGCTACCTTAATGCCTGAAATAAGCCTGGTTTTACTCGGATCATTAATATTTAATACGACTATCCAGATCAATATTGCCATCAGTACAGACAGTATCTTTAATATTAAATTGTCAGTCAGTCTACTTTTCATGGCAATACCGCCCCCTTCTACTTCTCTTTCTTTTCCTTTTTAGATTTTTCTTTTTTGGTTTCCATATTTTTGGCCTTATCATTTCTTATCTTCCATAAACGGAACTTCTTCACATCAATCTGCTTATTCTGCAGACGAATCAGATGGGAACGGAGTTTATCTCCATCAATGTTTCGGAACAATCTGCCGCCCACCGCAATGGAAACTGCTCCCGTTTCTTCTGAAACAACGATGGTAAAGGAATCTGTTACTTCACTGATGCCCACGGCTGCCCTGTGTCTGGTTCCAAGTTCCTTGCTCAGTTCCATATTATCTGACAATGGCAGATAGCAGGTCGCTGCCGTCAGCCGGTTTCCCCGCATAATAACCGCACCGTCATGCAATGGCGTATTATGCTCAAAAATATTAATAATCAGCTGGCTGCTTACCAGTGCATCCAGTTCAATTCCGGTTGCTTCGTATTCTGAAAGATTTGTATCCTGCTCAATGACGATTAATGCACCTGTCTTGACCTTTCCCATCTCATAGGCAGCCTTCACCAGTGCATTCACCGTGTCATCGCTGAATCGTTCATTTGTCTCCGAATTATCCGGAAAAATGCCCTCAAAAAACCGCTTTCGTCCCAGCTGTTCCAGTGCTTTGCGCAATTCCGGCTGAAATACGATTACGATTGCAAACATCAGTACATTCACTGCCTTATCAACAATCCACAGAATCGTATTCAGTTTAAATATGGCTGCAAGTGCGATGAAAACAAGAATTACAATAATTCCTTTCAGCAGCTGCCATGCCCTCGTACTCTGAACCCATTTTAATACTTCGTACAACATAAAGGAGATAATAATAATCTCCACAATATCTGTAACTTCTATTTTCAACGGGATATATGTTCTAAAAAATTCTGATATCGCCTGACCCATTATTATCTCACTTCCTTCCGGTTTTCTATCCTCTCTGTCTACCTTGCGGCTCTTCTGCCGCTATTCTTCTTTCCTCTTCGCTCTTCCTGTTCCACCTGCAGCTTCGGTACTGCCTTTACATAATAATAATAGTCATCATCCTCAAACTGTACCTGTTCCGTCTTATGATAATCGACATTGTGTTTCATAAACGTCACACAGATGCCAACAAGAACTGCGGCAATATTTCCAAGGATCAATGCCGGAACCGTAAATACATCTGCCATGCCAAAACTTGCATTTCCAATCAGCAGAATTACCAGATCTGTCACACTTCCTGCTGCCACACCTATCGTCCAGCAATATTTTACCGGTAGTCTGTGTATAATATACACTACAATCAATGTAATGGAAAATGCTATCATAATCAGATACATGGTCTGATTTGTAAATATTTCCTTCGCCATATCCGTCATGATGCCCAGTCCGTCCGTGGACTGTCTGATGCTATCATAATTCATATGCACATACTTCAGAATAAAGTACATCAGTGTTCCAAATGCCACAGAAACAATGGAAAATGGTGTTGCTGCCAGTCCCATAACAACCGGAACGATAAACGGTACTTTCAGCACAAATAATACCGGAACAAGTACCAGTACCAGACTGTCACCGGCAGAAAATCGGAAATACAGCAAAAACATTATGATCAGTACTGCCAGTATAAATCCGGCAAGTTCTATTGACAACGAACTGATATGTGCCAGTACAAGCACCGCAAGCAAAAGTATCATCAGACTCTTCGGCACAACCGCACATACCACTGCCGCAACCGCTGCCACCAGCGGACTGTTCAGCCGGCTCATCGCTCCGATATTTGCATTTATCATCAGCACTGCCACCAGTGATATCACAAAGCGGATGCCGATATCTATCACTATAGCATATCTGCTGTATACCTTTCTATACCATTCTCTGATCATCAGTAGATTTGTCATTCTTCCGTCCTCCTGAACTGTTTTTCTCCCTGCGCCCGTTCATGGCATAGAGTTTCTTCAAATTACCATTGTACTCATTGAGACCCCTGCGGTACTTCCGGAAGCGGCATCTGCTTACGAAATAAGTGATTAGCCCATTTATCAGAGTCACTGCTATATAAGATCCCAGAAGATATTTTCCTGTCTTTAGCAAATCCATCGTTACCAGGTTCTCCAGAATACTTTCAAAATTCACCAGGACAACCATTGCCACAACCAGCAGATATGCCACCGTAACAACTATGGTAGCATTAATCAGTCTCAGGCTAAGATAATCTGAACGATAATACTTGCTCATCGGGAAACTCTTCTTTCCTTCTCCCTGCTCATAGATTGCCATTTTAGTCATCAATGCAATTTTCTTCTCATTCAGCATAATATGCCCTCCTGTTTTGTTCCTAATTTTACATACCCTAAATTGTATTGTGAACTACCCATCACCTAAAGGTAATGGGGTTTACGCCCTATATTATAAAGTATTATTCCGTATCATGCAAGCAAAATTCACAAGGATTCTCTCTTTTTGCCACTGCTGACCTGTCATATTATACTTTTCATATGCGAAAAGTCAAGTTTCTTCTAAAAAACAGCAGCTGATTTTATTTCAACTGCTGTTTTACTCTTTTCTGATTTATAATTGCTTCTTAATTTTAATTAAACCTTCAAGCTGAATTGATGCACCCTGTTCCAGTCTTGATATGCTACGAACAGATACTCCCGATTCGTTCTCTAAATCTTTCTATGAAACTCCTGCATTAATACGATATTGTTTTATCCTGTCTCCAATAAGTTTCTGATATTCCTGACAATTGATTTTATCCATTTTAATACGCCACCTTTGTCTTGTTATGTCTATATTATATGATAATGAGTCATTTTTGTCCAGTTATCTTTGTTCTATCAGGTGCTTATTTCTACCATAAGTCATACATTTTCATGGTTTCTAAATTCCTGTATTCGTGTTTTTCATAATATCCTATCAGGTTTCCTGCGTCCCTGAGTGCCACCATGTACACATCCTTATTCTGCTTCTCATTATGAAATGTATACACAATATTATGGCTTTCATCTGCCGCAAACCATTCAATTACCTTTTGTATTTTTTCCGCTGACTCTGCATTATGACATTCCATCAGGCTTCTTCCTATCAGTTTTTCTCCGCCTCTTTTTTCATAACTTCGTATTGCCTGTGGATTCATATAGATAATCTCATGATTCAGATTGCAGATTACAACAGATGCCCTGTCCTGTTCCAGAATACTCCTGTAAAAACTGCTCATGTTTAAAATCTGTTCTTCCATATTTTATCTTCTTCCTTTATATTTTCCTTCACTGTTTATATGCAGACACAATTTATCTGATAAAATGTGTCCATACATGTTCTTCCGCCTCCGGAAGTCCAAACTGTTCTTTTCCAAGTGCAATACTTCTCATCAGAAATGCCATATTTCTTGCAAGCACACGCATTGTCTGCTTTCCCTCTTCATCTTCACTTGCCTCGCCCGGTCCGCGTCCATGGATAGAATTCCAGTACTGGCTTGATGCGATTGGCATATTGCATATCGTAAAATATTTATTCAATTCGTCGAAAGTAGCGGAACAGCCGCCGCGCCTTGCACAGACAACACTTGCTCCGACTTTCATGGCTTTATCGAAATGTGAACTGTAAAAAAGCCGGTCAAGAACAGCAATCAGCGTTGCATTTGCAGACGCATAATAAACCGGACTGGCAAGCACGAGTCCGTCCGCCTCTTCAAACTTCGATGCCAGTTCATTCACCACATCATCAAAGACACATTTTCCAAGCTCCGCACAACGTCCGCAGGCGATACATCCTCTTACCTCTTTATTGCCAACCTGCACGATTTCCGCATCGATTTTCTCTGCTTCAAAAACTTTCTTCATCTCCTCCAGTGCAATGGATGTATTTCCATTTTTTCTCGGACTTCCATTAATCATTAATACCTTCATAATTCTATTACCCCTTTTCTGTTTTCTATCTTCCAAATATATATTGTGCTGCAACCGGATGCAGATCTTCTATTAATAAATATTGAATTAAATATTCTCTTCTTTCACTCTGTGTCATGATACTTCCCTCCATTATATTTATCATTGATTTTCATTCTGTCATGCTCTCTTTCTAATTGCAATGTATAGTTTTATAAAAAATATATTGATAAGTACCAGCAAACCCGATTACATCATCTGCTGATAATTGATATTTCTTTCCGGGTTCCATACGAATCCCATTTATCCAAGTTCCATTGGTCGAATGATTATCCCGTATAAACCAGCTATTTTTTTCGTAGAAAAAAGAGGCATGGTTTCTTGATATAGCTGTGTTGACTAATTTTAACATACAATCATTACTCCGGCCACAGTCAAACTGTACAGCTCTTATTTGTATTTCTTCTCCGGTAGCTTCATTCGTCAGGCTAATGATCTCATCGTAAAGAACCGTTGTTATGCCCTGATTTATAAAAACATATTCCTCTGCTGATGCAGAATTGTTTTCGTCCGGCAAATCATTCTTTCTCTCTCCGTTCCCATTTTTCCTTAACTGCAAAAAATATCTGCCTGCCGCATCAGCCATTCCATAGCAGACAGCTGATGCAATGGTTTTCATTCCGTTTATATTCGGATGTGTGCCATCAATGGAATCATACCTCGTATTCATATGATACAAATCAATTAATTTGCATTTTTCTTCCCTTACTATTCTGCGAATTATTTCGTTGTATTCTTCGATATGAAGTCCGGCATATTGATACGGAAAACGGAATTGCGGATTACCAGAAATAAAAGTCGTACCCAAAGTACAACACCATACCTCACACTCCGGATAATTATATTTCACTTTTTGTAGCATTGCTCTGTAAGCATCTTTAAATAATTCACTCCATGCTTTATTCTGATCATGTGCTTCCTTACCTGTTTTTACACCAAATGCCCAATCATTCGTTCCAAGATTAACAAGAAGCACATCAGGAGTTGCAAACATACTATGTAAAGAAGATGTTCTCTCATCACTACACCCGGCCGGGAATAATTGTTCCTGATCGGGAAACTTTGTTACTCTGCTTCCTGACCATGAATTATTTACTAATAATTCCGCACCAAAGAACTCCAAAACCTGTCCCCACCATGTATCTGTATAAGCTTCTATATTTGCTCTTTTACAGTTGTCTGTATCATAGAACACCTTATATCCTTGTGGATTGTATCCCTTTAAAGTACTGATAGAATCTCCCAGGATAGAAAACTTTTTGCCGTAATATCTGTTCCTATCTCTCCATTCATAATAGGAAGTAAAGTTTTCCTTACCTTCCCTCGCCTGTGCCATCTGCACAAGCCTTTCAAACGACTGTGTAAACCGTTCATCATCCTCGCTTGTCCGTTTTCTCGGTCCCTTTATATGATTCCGAAACGATTTTCGCCTTGCTTTCTTATTAAGGTGCCGTTCCATCAGCATCCGATCTATATTCTCATCTGTATACCATCTGCCTGACTGATGAATGGCATATGCTCCTTTTCCAAGTGCCATGGCTGCAACACCATAATCCTGGGATACCACGATATCTCCTCTATGGCAAATACTTATCAGTTTATAATCTACTGCATCTGCCCCCGCACCAACCACAAACACTTCACTATAATCTGAATATAATACATGGTTTGTATCACACAACAAAGTAACTGGAATATTATATTTTTCTGCTATTGTCTCAACAATGTCCACTACCGGACACGCATCTGCGTCTACAAATATCTGCATAATTACCTCTTATTCGTTCTGATTACCTGCAAAAAATCCTATCTGTTTCTGGTTTTCTTAGATTGTTGTAGTTCCATAATATATTTTTCATACAATGGATTTATTATACTATATATCCTAGGTAATTACAAGAAGCCGCCTGCACTCACGAAGGAAATCATAAGTGCAGGCAGCTTGAATTTGATACTCATCAAGTATTTCCAGAGACTCTGTATCAATATAACTGTTCTTCTCAAAATCAAAAAATATTTTGCAGTTGAAAGCTGATACATCATTTTTTTAATAAATCATTTAATCTTTCAAGAATATATCGCGTCTGTTCGTCAATAATCTTTCCAAGACTTTCTACATCTATATTCCCATATTTTTTTACCGCCAGTTTATATGGGTCATAAACAGCCATTGTCCTGACTTTGCTCAGATTTGATAATATCTCATTCTGTAATGTTCCTTGTATGGTTTTCTCAAATGAAGCCGGTAAAATCAAATGTATCTGTCCCTGATATCGTGATTTTTGAAATATATCTAACAGATACAGTACCTCCACCTCTTCACTCTGCACTTAGAATCCAAGTGTATCATTTACCAGAATAACGTGTATCCTTCCCTCATGCCGTGAATAACGTGTAATTAAGAACTGACAGCATATGGTATCCGGAGATTTGCAATCAAAACATTTTCCAGACACCTTGCATGGTGTTTTCACATCAAACCGCTGTGCATTTACCGGGGCTGCCACATTTCTTGCACGCTTCATTGCTTCATCCAAATCAGAACAGACTTTATTCATTCCTACAATAAAAATAACCTTCTTCGGTCCCTGTGCAATACAGGATACACGATTGGAATTTCCATCTATATTTACCAGAACTCCATCGCTTGTCATCGCATTCACACTTGACAGAAATACATCCGCATCATATGCTGCCAGGAGTCCATCACGAGGAGACATTTTTGAGCGGTCAATATACTGATAGTTTCCCTCCTGTAATGCTTTTACCAGACCAATCTCATGGGCACTCTCGCATCCACCCATGGCAACACTGCTTTCTTCTCCTATCAGTTTCAATGCCTGTGCAAGTGCTTCTTCTTTATCTGCTGCATAGTAACCAGTCATATTTCTGGACTGAAGTTCTTTGATTACAACCTGTGCGAGTTTCTCATTTCTTTTCATCATATTCTCATTCATGTTTTTTCTCCATTTCTTTTAAAACATTTTCTGCTTATCCAGGAATCATTTTTGATCCTGCATATCCTTCAATATCTTCACAATCCGTTCCCTGTTTTTTGCCGTTTTCATCCATCCTTAATTATTAAAACTTCACTACTTCTGCTTCTGTACTTTAACTATAAATTATCTTTTGCCCTGTATCTTCTGCGATAATATTCCATTGTACGATATTCCAAAATATCTTTCATATGTATCTTAAAAGTTTCGTTTTCTATAACATCTTTCATTTTATCACTTATTGCAATGGCATAACCTTCTTTCTCTGTAAAAAATCCGTTTCCAGACTTCTTCAAATATTTAATCGGCATCGTTTTCGCTTTTTGTAAATGTTTTTTATCCGGTATCGCTTTATATTCTTCATAAGACAAATCCTGTGCAAAATCCTTCCAGTTTGTTCCCTCATCAAAGAACTTTTTCCATGTCTCCAGAACTTCTTCCTCTTTCACATCCAGCCTTATATTTCCATCATTATAGAAGCTGTACAAAATCGGCATTTTATATACTTTCTGCATCTCAGTTGTTTCAATCAAAGTAAGAAATTCCCGTCCAATACCGGAATAAATAAGTTTCTCGTCTTCTGACAGTTCATTCATTTTATTTAAAAAATCCAGATATCCGTAAAACGGATTTTGTTTTGCATGTCCCATACAATACTGATAAATAGTATCATCCATATATGTAAAAAATTCCATGCGGGTTGGGACTCTGCCTTTCAACCTGTCCTTTGTTTTATAAAATTCCTGAACTATTCTCTGTTCCACGGATAATGACTTCTTATCCATTTTACTGAACAGATCAATCAGTTTCATATCAAAATCTACAATACAGTCATCCGGATACTCCATATCCTGATAATTACCAATTACATTTTCACTGAAATTTTTCCCTCCACTCAAGAGCAGCGGAACTCTTCCTGCTTTTTCATAATTTCCCATAAAGTCAAGAACATTCAGATAGCTTTTTCCTTTGCAGATACGAAGTCCTCTGCCTAACTGCTGTAAAAATACAACCGGTGATTCCGTCGGTCTTAAAAACATAACCATATCCAGCGATGTGATATCGACTCCCTCATTAAACATATCCACCGAAAAAATCACCTTAATTTCCTGATTTTCCAGCTTTTCAATTGCCAGCTTTCTGTCTTCAGAATACGCACCATCCGCATTACTGTATACAGCCACTGCATCAATTCCTCTTTCACAGAATTCCCTCGCCATATCCTCTGCGTGCTGCCGGGAACAACAGAATCCTAATGCCCTTTTGGAGCGGTATTTTATATAATGCTTATAAATCAAATCGCAACGTTTCTTATTGCCAATATAAACCTGATTTAATTCTTCCTCTTCATAATTCCCCTTTACAGGATGTAGTGCGGAGTAATCTATTTCGTCATAAATACCATAATAATGAAATGGCACCAGCATGCCTTTATTAATTGCTTCCTTCAGTGAAATCTCATATGGAACATTATAATCACAGATTTCATAAATATTTTTTCCATCCATCCGCTCCGGAGTCGCAGTAAGTCCCAGTAAAAATTGGGGTTTAAAATAATCCACAATTCTTCTGTACTGTTCATTAACTGCATGATGAAATTCATCAATAACTATATAATCAAAATAATCCGGAGCAAAAAACTCTTCTTTCAGATACTCACTTTTTCCCAGAGTTGCAACAGATGCAAAAATAACAGATTTATCTGTATCTTTTTGTTTTTGATAAAAGAAACCATAATCATCCGACCGTCTTACATTCCGAAAAGATATCGCCGCCTGTTTTAAAATTTCCTCTCTGTGTGCTACAAATAATACATGATTATATTTTTCCGAATCAAATGCCGCCAGATAAGTTTTTCCCACACCGGTAGCTGCCTGCACCAGTCCCTTAACTGCCCCTTCTGCCCTGCTGTTCTCCAGTGCATACAATGCTTCTATCTGTGCTCCTCTCGGTCTGGGCATTTGTCCTTCTTTCGTATTCTTTTTATTTTCTGTGCCATCATACTTTTCCAAATCTTTATACACCGCCGGCTTGTGCCAGTTTCCAGAATACCTTGCAAGTTCTTCATTATCAATTATAATGGCATGATTTTCAAACAAATCAAGAAATGTTTCATAAAATAAATCAAAATTTTTCTTATCATGAAAACTATGAAAACGGTAATTCCATTCAATTCCGGAAGTCAATGCACTCCTTGAAATATTGGAAGAACCGATGTACATTTCGCCTTCATTCTTATAATGAAATATATACGACTTTGGATGAAACGAACGTTCTTTTTCATTGTAAAACCGCAAATCAACCTGATTACCCAATTCCTTTTTAATCAGATATAAAGCAGATGGCTGTGTAATGCCCAGATAATTTCCTGTAAGAATCCTTATATCAGCCCCTCTGTCCAATGCGGCTTTCAAATCTCCCAGAATCATTCTGACACCGGATTCCATCAGAAAAGAAACAATGATATCAATCCTGTCCGCTTTTTGCATACTCATTTTTAACTGATAATACAAAAAACGCTTTCTGTTTTTATCCCCGGTCATAACGTCCGTAGAAACTATTTGTAATTCCTTCCTCATTAAGTTTTCTGCAATATCAGATTCAGCCATTGTTCTTTCTCCCTTCCCGGTCGTGCATCCCCGGTTATCCACTGTTCCTTCACTTCCACTCCATTTATTTTTAATAAAAACTCTGCAAATGAAGCTTCCGTCATATCCGTAAAAAATCTTCCATTTCGTTCTCCGGAAAATTTTCCATATTTGAAGGACGTATAAATAATCCCTTTTTCCTTTAATGCAGTTACCATTTTTCTCATTACCCGTGTCAGTTCATCACCCGGCAAATGCAATATAGACGAACATGCCCAGATACCATCATACTTATTTATCTCTGATAATTCCTGAAAATACATATTTTTTACTTCTATTCCGGTATACTCTTCTGCCAGTCTGCATAATTCTTCAGATGCATCTATTGCATCCACCTGATATCCATGCTCCAGAAAGAATCTGGTATCACGCCCCGAACCACAGCCAAAATCCAATATATAACTTCCTGATTTTAACTCCGCCAGGAACTTCTCCTGCATGGCAGAAAAATCAATTTCTACTGTACTTTTATAAAATTCATCTGCATGGTTATTGTAATAACCAATCGTGTTATTGTCTTGCATTGTACTCCTTTGGATATTTTTTTTGTACACTCATTACACTTTTGAAAGTTCCTATACATACAATATCTCCGCAAAAATTATACTATCTCTGTTTATTTATAATTTTTTCTACATGCATCATTATATTTTCTATTGCACTTTCCGTCAAATTACTATTTGTTTTTAACATTAACTCTATTGCTGCCTTTGTCTTACCCTGTGCAGCACTTAAATATGCGTTTCTACAGAGCAATGCTATGCTATCTTTTGCGTTTTCCATATTTGCAATCTTTCTAAGATTACTATAAGCATATTCCATTCCTTGTCGATCTGCATATCGCCTACAAATATCAAAATAGTCCTTATAAATATAAAATGAATTTTTAAATTGCTCTAATCCATCATTCAATATTTGTAACGCTCTATCCTTATCTTTCTCTATGAAAGCTATATATTTTGCCTTTAATTGAAAGTAAATTTCACTTGCAGATGTCCTATATATACTTTCCGCTGTTGATAGAATTTCTTCAATATCATCGCTTCTTTGTTCATCCATTAGAGAGGTTCTATATATCAAACAATCAAAATATGCCTGCATTTGATACATATTCTCTGGATAATCTCTATAATTTTGCTCCGCCAAATCCAATGCAGCGCCATAATCTTGCATACTTGTATATATCAGCACCAGTTCTCTCCTAGCTTTATCATGTCTAGGATTTTTTTTCAGAACATTCAAATAACTTTGTTCTGCCTTAGAATATATTCCATGCATTCTATAGTTAAATCCCTTCAAAAAATTATATTGTTGATATGAAGATTCATTTCTAAAATATGATACTTCTGCATCAAATTGAATTTTTTTTAACCTTGCCAACGAACAACAACAATAAAATTGTATTATGTTTTTTATATCTTTTGCACTATTAACAAAAACTCTTGACTGTTTCATATCACTTACAAGTTCTAGGACTCTTGCATATTTTCTTTCATTATATAATTCTATTATAGATTTCACATAAACCGTAGCATATAAAAATTTATCTGGTACAGATATATTCTTTTTCAAATTTTCCTTTATGTAATACGAAAATTCTGAAAAAGAAAGATAATTCATATACTCTGGATCTTCTATTCTCTTTGCAAACTCTTCTGTATTTTTATTTAAGAACTTTCTTATATCCTCCGTCATATTAAATCCTGTTCTTAATATATAATCTCGAATAACTGCATTTAATCTCAAATACTCTCCTGCTGTACCAACTGTATTACATACAGTAAACATTTTAATCCGATTTAGCACTCGACCATAAACAGAATTATTTTTTATTATATATTCCATTAAATTCACAGGCATCGTTCCCAGTTCTGCCAATAATGCTAATAAACCTTTATATTCTTTTTTTAAATCATCTTCTATTACAATATCCAGTATCTTAGCAGAATTAGTACTAGGCATATCTGCAATCATATAAGAGTGATTTTTAACATACTCAATACTACAATTCTCTTTCGCCAATTCAACACAATATTGTATTTGCAATGGATAGCCTGACAAAATTTCTGAAAAGAAATCTATATCTTTTTCTTCAAAAGGTATTCCATTTATTTTTGAATAACCTCTTAAAAATCCAAATGTATCACTAGGTTCCAAATTCTGCAGTGTGATTTCAAATATATTCTTATTTTTTCGATATTGAAATGAATTCAAGCGTATTTTTGTAATAATAACTATAGTAATTTTACGTCCTATTTTTTCTAATGCTTTTTCAAACCAATATACCATCTCCGATGACTTAACAATACACATTTCATCTTCAATAAAAATAATTTCATGATATTTTTGAACTATATTAAGTAAATCAACCAATATCTGAATTTTTGAATCCATATCTCCAAATTTATCTAAATCATCGTATGTATATTCACCTAATCCTAAATCGCAACTTAATTTCATTATAAAATCTTCTATAGTATCATTTTGCAATAATTCAATACTCATTGGAAAATAATATCTCTCTATTATTTCTGAATCTTTTAATGCAGCCCGTGCATAAGCCTTTCTACCTATACCATCAATTCCTGATACAACTAAACATTTTATATGCTTTAATTTTCCGTTTTCATCTCTTTCATCTAAATTTTCTTTAAAACACTTTTTCTCTAAATCTCTTCCATAAAAGAAATTAAGTTTCTTATCAAGACTAAGATCTCTCTCTATTTTTAACTTAGTCAATTGGTTTTCTATTTTCTTACAAGCAACCTTATAATTTAATATGTGTCGTAGATTATATGCTTCAAAACCACTTTTTAAAAAATCTGGTATACGCTCATCTTCATATGTTATTGTATCGTCTATAATAATTGGAAATATTTGAGATAATTTTTGCTTATCATTATCTAAATTCCTTTTTGCTTTAGTTATTTCTTTCCTAACCCATTCTGATTCTAATGCTCCATTTGAAATAAAAAAAACAAAAATATCAGTTTCATCTATTCCATCAAATATTTCTTGTAGTGTTTTCATTCCTGCTTCAAATGTCATCTCATCAAATACACATCTATCACCTCCAAAATAATCAAAAATAGGTCTAACATAATCTTTATTACTACTACTATGCGATAAAAAAATTTTTTCCATTTTGTCACCTCATTAATACCCTATATTAAATTTGGGTAGAAAATATTATAATAAATTATATCATGAGTACTTTGTTTTGTATAGTGGAATACTATTTCAAATTTCATTTATTATTCTTTACTTACTTGAATGTAATAATCGTACATAATTCCCACATCTTCTCCTAAAATGTTATAACATATATTGTAGAACAAAAAGAGGATTCTTCTTTGTTTCCGACACTGTACTCTGCAGTTCCTACTAGGGGGTCTCGCCCTTCCAACTGCTCTTTACTTCGTATCCCACCAGTTCTAATTCACTCCCTCCATACCAAATGTCATGATACTTTTGGGAAGTTGCATTTCCTTAAAAATCAACATTCTGCTTTTGGCATCCTTTTTCCATATACCGCCTTATATTTAGGAAAATATATATTGCATCAACCTCTAATCTTATAAGTTCCTCCTACAACTAATATCTTATGTTTGATACTATTTTGAGTTCACATAAACATCGTCTGACATATATGATATATGGGAGCATGTAGCATCCCTCTCGAACTAATCCTGCAAGAACTTTAGGATGCTTAAATTCATTCTTTATTGGATGAATGCCGCTAAGTTCTTTTGATTTTTTTACATGATGAGAACTCATAAAAACTGATTTCATTTCATTATCCACAAAAAGCATGCAAATGTATACATTCTGAATAAAAATCTTCATAGACATGAATTTTAATTTCCAAGTAAAACTTTGGCTTGAGCATAAAAATCCCCTTAAGCAGACCCTACTTATTGATTTGTCTACTTAAGGGAAATCATATCTCATTTTTCAACTTCTACATACTCATTGTTTTTGAAAAACAAAAAGAAACTAAATGAGTTCACTATACTTATCTATTGAGAATATATTGCTATTTGCGGAACTAATGCTGGCTTAATAATTCCTGCTTCATAAGAAAAAGTTTCTTCTCCACCCTGAAATACTTGCACATTATTATTTTCAAGCATAACTCTCAAATTTACGTTATTGTATCCATCGCAACAATTTATATTAATAATATTATTCCCACGTTTATAAATTGAAGTAATGTTATATCCGTCTATTGTAATTTTATCTAATATACTACTTGCCCCACTGTATTTAGAAAATTCCTCTATCGAAATCTCAGTTCCCCCATATTCCCATAATCCAGCATCCCAATAAAAATAATAAATATTCCATGTATGTCCTGTTCCATCAACTGTAGCATCATATTGTGAATCTGTCATATATATGTGTCCCTGCTCATCTTGATACATATTTCCAAATCCAGAACCCTCTATTTCTTTAAATTCCATACCATTTATTTTATAACAATACGAAATTGCTCCCGTAGTGAAATATTTATCTATAGACACAATTTTAGTATCTCCAAAATCATATACAACTCCACAATTCCAATAACGATCTTTTGCTCTCATTATCTGAACACCATTCTGGGTTACAAAATATAAAGTTCCGAAGTAAGAATCATTATACTCACCACAAAAAGCTATACCCTCATAGACACCATCATTATCAAAATCATCATATATAAAATTCACAATCGGTTCTGAAACATTATTTAATAATATTGTTCTTAACTCATCTTCACTTATTACCCTTGTCTCTTCCACATCTACTTTAGTTTCTTCTTCCCGTCTTACTTTTAATAACTCTGCTTGAATATTCAAAATTTTTCTTGCCTTTGCTTCATACCAATCCTTTGCCTGTTCTGACGATTCCTTATTAAACCAAGACAATAAGCCTGCATCATTCGCAACAATACTATATAAACAATATTCTCCCCGTATTCTACTTCCAATCAAATACTTTGCCAATATTTTATATTTATCTATCTTTTCCGTTTCTTTTGTTGTTCCTAATTCCTCTAAAAAATCATTTGCTAACTCTGTAGTTTCTAATTGTAAAATAGCACTTATATCTGCCAATGCAAAAATCTCTAATACTCGATTAATTAAATCCTCTCCACCTACTACTACATTTCCTACTAATTTACCTATTCCTAATGCTAATTCCCATGAATCTTTTATATATTCCACTTTGGATACAAAACCCTCTCCAGCATCTACAAATTCCTTGAACGTTTTATCATTTTCATAATCTTGCGTTTGTCTTAAAGTTTCCCAAAAAATATCCGTAAAAAACATTTCTCCATAATTTTGACAATTTTTATCCGAAACATCTGCGTATGTATCTAATTTCATCATAAATGCCTTGCTCATTCCAGAACGCAATATTGATGCTGCCTTTTTTAATTCTCCATCTGATTTTTTTTCTATTAACTCTAAAAATTCATCATGTTTACTATAATCTTCTACTATCGTTTCTAAATCACTTAAAGCATCTACCCAATTGTCAATATTGCCTTTTAATGTAGATATTCTACCTATTGCAGTTGAAATAGCATCTTCAAATTTACTAACTTCCTTATTAGTTCCCACCATTACAGATACAGCATTAGTTCCAATATCTACAATATCCATAGCATAGTCTTCAACAGATTTCAAATTATCCATACTTTTCTGTGCTGAAATATCTGCTGCATTATCAAGCTCATATGTGCCAATGATGTTAATAAGAACCTCTATATATTTCGACCTATCAGGTTCTGTTCCTGTTTGTATCAATAAATCTGTCATCTCGAACAAATATAAAGACCATGCATCTTGCCTTAAACGATCTGCAAATTGCATATAACTATAATTATTACGAATTGTCAATAATTTATGATTATCTGCAAGTAAATATTCTAGCATTTTATTACCATAAGCTGATGTTGGCTGTTTATTATCAATTCCACCTGCATATATCGGCATACATAAAGAAAGCAACATTGAAATTACTAAAATCCAACTAATTATTCGTTTCTTCATTCTTCCACACTCCATTTATCCTCATATTTAACATCCTGTATAGCTGCAACCATTAATTCATAAGAAACCTGTCCTAAAAATGCTTCTTTAATCGCTGATATATCTTCACTTTCTACATTTACTAGATATTCTTTCGTGCAACCCGGATTATTTTCTATAACTTTTTTTAATAACTGAACATTAATTTCCTGTTGACCATCTTCTAACAATATTTGTACAATCTTTTCAAAATCTGGAGCTTCCACACTAACTACACACATTTCATCTTTACTTTGAACCAATGTATAATCTGATGCATATTGCTTGCAAAAATCCTTTACCTCGTCATTTGAATTCTCTTGTTTTTTTGAACTACAAGCACTCAATCCCAATATTCCAAAAATCAATAATAACAAAATATATTTTTTCATTTGTACTCCTACACCTATCAAATTTTTCATGTTACTTTACAAATACTATAGTAAATTCTATTCCTTGTCAAGAAAATTTTTTATCTTCCATAAGGAACGTTTATTCATTATTTTTTATTGAACATCCCTTTTAATGATTATATTCCTGTTATAGCATATACAGAAGGTCAATTTTGCCAACTATCACTAATATCGTTCGTTATTATAACAATCCAACCATCCTCCTATTATCCCCTTTATTTCCTAGCAATTTCAGCATTTATTGATATTTTTTATTCTTCATATATTCAATCTCAGCTTATCCGTTATAACATCTTCATTTTTTACGTCCTGCGTATCAATGTAAAGGCCAGCTGCTTGGCATTAATCATGCCTTGAATCATATTTCTTAAGTCATGCAAAAGATCTGGTATATGTACCGGCTTCTCATCCAGCTTCACGCTACCGCTTTCAATACGGCTCATATCCTGTATGTCATTAATCAGACTCAATAAATGCGTGCTGGACATATTAATTTTGGCAAGGTAATCCTGTACCTGCTCCGTATGATTGATATGTGTTTGTGCAAGTGCGGTAAATTCGATAATTGCATTCATCGGAGTCCGGATATCATACGACATGCTGTTTAAAAACATCGTCTTTGCCCTGTTTGCCTGTTGTGCCGCTTCGAGTGCAATCGAAAGCTGCTCCTGCTGCTTTCTTAACTCCTCATCCTTTTGCAATTCTGCCTCTAATGCTGCTTCCGCCTTTTTTTCTTCCTCTTTTAGTTCTTCATTTGCCTGCTTGCTGCAATCTGCACACTTTGCATATCTCCACCTTTATCCTCATCTTCGAATTATTTTATATTTCCTTCCATTCAGAGACCATCTATTCCCCCTAGCCATCACTCCCTGGAATTTCTAATTACTTCTTAAATTTATATTTTCCTTTTCCATGACCGGATACTGGTTCAATAATATCCGCCTGTACCAAATCGAAAAGAAGTTTTGAAGCACCTGAACCTTTCAGCTCAAGAAGTTCCATAACTGCACTTCTTCCAAATACTTCATCAAAACCAAACTTCTCAAATAGTCTATGGATATGAACCGTCGTTTTTATCGAGAAATCGCTGCCTTTTTCGGAAAGTACACTTTCAATATCCACTTTTTGGTCTTGAATGTCCACTTTCTCATTCTTAATATCCACTTTTGTATCTCCAATGTCCACTTTTTCTTCATTCAAAATTCCATTTATATGAAGATTTTTATTGTGAAGCTCATTTTTCTCGTTCAAAAGCAGATTTCTAAGAAACACCTCGAGATATTCTGTTGTTTCGTGAATTCCCTTTTGCAGGTTCGTATAGTTCGCACGAACAAGTGCATTTCTAAAATACCACGCATTTTCCGCAAAAACATCATTGATTGTAGAAAACCCAAGTGTTCTCAAATATTTGATAAAGAACACTGCCGTTGTCCTTGTATTGCCTTCCCCGAAGATATGGATTTGCCATAACCTTGAAATAAATACCGCAAGATGATGAATAATCTGGTTCATTGAAAGCCCTTTATAACTAAACTCTTTCTCCTGCGAAAAATCATATTCAAGTGTTGCTCTCAGTTCAGAAGCACTACCGTACATAATGCTTGCTCCATCAAGCACCCATTCTTTCTTTGTTATGTTATACTCTCTAATCTTTCCGGCATGTTTGTAAATCCCCTGAAAGAGTTTGCGATGAATAGAGATATACTCATTCGGTGAAAATGAGAATGCTGTTTCAGAAAGAATTTCTGCAATATGGAACGAAACCTTATCTGCTTCTTCGGTACGCTCATCATCAAACAAATGGTAAGGTTTTTCCTTATAATAACTGTCAATAAGACTCTGTGCCTCTTTCATCGTGATTTTGCCTTCAATATTCTGAATGGCTGTATCAATCAAATATTTAGATGGTTTGAGTCCGTCCACCGCCTGAAGTCCGATTGCTGTACTCCAGATATAACTCTTATGAGCTTTTTTCGGTTCAGACTCCTTCAAATATTCCTTAAACAGGTCTTTTTCCATATCCACTACCTCACTTCATAGTTTTATGCTCCTCTTAGCAATTCATAAATTTAAATTTTTCATTTCTGTTTATTTAAAAAATGGACAACTCCGTTTGGAATTGCCCATTCATTTATCATATCATCTTAATACAGTTTTGCTCCTGCCGGAATATGGTCATCCACCATCAGAAGATGCAGTTCTTCATCCTCTGAATCCTTGAGATTATTTACTGCTGACAGTAACATACCGCAGGATTCGATTCCCATCATCGGTCTCGGCGGAAGATTTGTAATAGCAATCAGAGTCTTGCCAACCAGTTCTTCCGGCTCATAGAATGCATGAATACCGGACAGGATTGTTCTGTCTGTGCCTGTTCCATCATCAAGTGTAAACTGTAACAGCTTCTTAGACTTAGGTACTGCAACACACTCTTTTACCTTAACAGCTCTAAAATCAGACTTGCTGAATGTATCGAAATCAACTTCTTCCTCAAATAACGGCTCAATCTTTACATTTGAGAAATCAATCTTTTCCACCGGTTTTTCAGCTTCTGCCGGTGTTGCCGGCTTAGCTGCTTTCTTGTCGGAATCGAGAGATTTCATAGTCGGGACGAAATCGTCCAAATTAACATTAAAACCATCTTGCCAATTTCGCTACTTGTAAATGGGCATATACAAGGCATTTTTACACCATTTCTATCAGTTTCATTAAGCTAAAAATAAGATTTGGTGTAAAAAATGGTGTAATTGGTGTATGGCTATATTAAATTACTCAGGCTCTTATTATGTATCATTGGAATAATTTTTTTGTTTTTCCGAACTTCGATAATCGCTTCATTTCATTTTTACTATTCTACCATTTTCATCACATAAAGTAAAGAGAGCAGACACCGGCATTATAGCCGACATATGCTCTCTTTTTCATTTTCCATTATTTACTGATTGAACTGCTGTTCAAGTCCCTCAAACTCTGACTTTCTTAATTCCTTTGTTACATCTGTATAGATGTTCAATGTTGTGGATACATCTTTGTGTCCGAGTGCGTCCTGTATGACTTTCACATTCACACCTGTGTCATTTCGATGACCAGACCGGAATTTGCAGGTTGATTCATAGTAAGCAGATATAAAAGATTGCAGAGCTTTACCTGTGAAGAATTGAAGTCCTGATGAATCGTTTCAAATAAAAAACGATTTACATACTTTGAATACCAGTTCACAACACTGTTTGCAAGTTCAGGATTGGAATCAAACATCGCCTTGAACTGTGGGATTGTAAACTCTATTACTTTGATATCAGATATAGCAATCGTAGTTAGTGACAATTCAATATGAAAATCCGTTGTATGATACCCCGGAAGTATTGTTCCCGGACCATGAAAGCTGATAATCTTCCGATATCCACTCTCATGATCTGAAAAATGCATAGAGGCACCTGATACATAATACTGAATACGATCATAGGGTTGTCCTGGTTTCCAAAGATACTCTCCCTTGGAAAAGTGGCGTTTTGTATGCGGCTGTGTCTGAAAATATTCATAGAATCTGTGGAAGTCATCAGCAAAATAATATCTTGGTTTCAGCATGGGAATTATTTATCTCCTGTGTTTTGATGAAACTATTATAACATGGTAAAAGCATTTTTTCCATGTTAACTAACAAATGGAGGAATGTATATGCATATTGTAATGATTACCGGAAGTCCTCACAAAAAAGGAACTTCTGCTTTATTAGCCGATGAATTTATTCGTGGGGCAAAAGAAAAAGGAAACTCTGTTTATCGCTTTGATACTGCTTTTGAATGTGTTCATCCATGTATTGGATGTGAGACATGTAAATGTGGTGATAATCCCTGCGTATTTCAAGATGCAATGATGGAATTATATTCTGAACTGAAAAAATCAGATATGGTTGCGGTCGGACGTGGCTCACTTGCAGATCCATTCTGGGCTAAAAAGGTTCTATCTAACGTGGAGCCAAACTACTGCAGGCAATGTAAAAGATGTATGTGGTGGATTGATGGAAACTTATGCCCTGCAAGAAAAAAGGAGGTAATTTAAAATGGAATATAAAGTTAAAGTAACGGTACTCGATAAAAAACTCTACCCAGAGTTACAGCAAGAATATTGTGCTGTTCCTAATAGTGGAAAATGTCCCTGCTTCTATGTTGGAGATGAATTTATTTTCAGCAGAAATGATGAAAAAGATGATTTCTGGCATTGTGGTGAAGGAACTCTGGTAAAATCAGGGAAACCAGATAATGATTGCCTGCAATCACCTGGTACAGCACATTCTGGAACAAATGGTGTTCCATTCTGCTCGGAAGCATGGGATGCCATTGCACGATATATCTATACAGGCTTACAAGGCGGAGCTATTATGCGTGGATGGATGAAAGAAGAAAATACAATGATTACCTGTTGCTCAGATGGCACCAGACCTGTTATATTCAAGATACAACGAATTGATTGCGAGGAGAAATAACAAATGAATGAAGTAATTAAAGCTATGGAAGATCGTCGCAGCATTCGTAAGTTTAAACCTGATATGCCTTCAAAGGATGACTTAAACCAAATCATAGAAGCCGGTTTATATGCTGCTAATGGTATGGGAAAACAGGCAACGATTACGATTGCCGTAACAAATAAAGAATTGCGTGACAGACTTGCGAAAATAAACACCCAGATAGGCGGTTGGGAAGAATCTTTTGATCCATTTTATGGCGCATCGGTCATTCTTATCGTTTTAGCAGATAAAACATGGGCAAATCGTGTATATGATGGAAGCCTTGTTATGGGAAATATGATGCTAGCTGCCCATTCACTTAATCTTGGCAGCATTTGGATTCATAGGGCAAAGGAAGAATTTGAACTGCCGGAGTATAAGCAGTTATTGAAAGAAATAGGTGTTGAAGGTGAATGGGAAGGTATAGGTCATTGTGCAGTCGGATATATTGATGGTGAAATACCTGTAGCCACAAAAAGGAAAGAACACAGGGTTTTCTGGATAGAATAATAGTTCAAAATCTAATATCTTAATTAAGCGGTAATAGAGCGAAATGACATTCGGCATACTAAAAGAGGGGATTATCATCGTGCTCGGTGGATGCAGATGACACTCTTTATTTATAATGTTAAATAATCCCCCAAAAATTCTAAAATTTTTCGGGGATTATTTTTGGCTTAT
>UMLB01061688.1_pt1 | contig 39131 bp, 38 predicted proteins | sample 1966481 | NCBI WGS metagenome assembly UMLB01 (sample SAMEA4836192, study PRJEB28245) | human gut metagenome | biome: gut microbiome; material: fecal sample | place: Denmark | collected 2008 | reverse complement strand
CGCGACTCTTGGCATCGATCCGCTTCTCATAGTGCTTCCCATCAGAACCGCGGTAGATATGGCTCTCGCCGCCCTTGGGTGCCTTAATCTTACCCTCAGCAATGAGCCGCCGGCGCTGCTCGCGGATACGCTCCAGGAGCGCAGATGCGGGCTCGTCATTTGGATCTTGCGGCACAAGCTTGCCTTGCACCGCCATCTGGAGAATGGAGCTCTTGAGGTCCGTTCCCATCATTTACACCTCAATTCCAAGAATTTCACAAATTTGATTGAGCTTCATATCGATTTCCAAGTCAAGCGTCTGGCGTTTTGCCCGGTACTCTTTAATGAGCTCATCAGGTGGGAGTATTTCAATCTCTTCATGAGGAAATCCGCACTGGTCAAAATTGAGTTGAAGGTCTTTAAGGTCTTTTTGAGTAAAGTATTTCGCCTTAGGACTGCCGTCAACAATTATCTCTTTACGATCGTTCCACCATTCAATTACGGGGTCGAAATGCGAAAGCTGTATAGGCTTTGTCTTACTGAAATGCTTGTATCCATCTGGCATATCCATGCGATAGAACCAAGTGCCTTCGGTGTTTCTGCCATTATCAAAAAAGAGGATGTTCGTAGTAATGGAGGTATATGGCGCGAACACGCTACCAGGAAGTCTAATAATCGTATGTAAGTTGAACTCATCTAGCAGCTTTCGCTTAAGCTCAAGCTTAGCGCCATCCGAACCGAAGAGAAAGCCATCGGGAAGAATCACAGCTGCCCTTCCGTCAGTTTTCAATCGATACATTATGAGCCCCATAAAGAGATCTGCAGTTTCAGAGCTTCTGAGAGCAATGGGGAAATTCGCTTTAATGACATCCTGTTCACTCCCTCCATATGGAGGATTCATGAGGACCACATCAAACAAGCCATCCTTTGCTTGATTTCTATATTCGCGAATATCTTTATCTAGAGAGTTGGTATGAAACACACGAGGGTTGTCGATGTCGTGCAAAAACATATTCGTTGCACAGAGAAGATAAGGCAATTGTTTCTTTTCAAGACCATAAACGCTTGCACTGTATAGCTCACGATCATGCGGGGTTTTCACTTGACCGTCTAGAATTTTCAGTACGGAAGTCAGGAAGCCTCCTGTTCCGCAAGCAAAATCTGCAATTGATTCGCCAAGCGTTGGTTGCAGCATTTGCGCCATGAAGTCCGTAACTGCACGAGGAGTGTAAAACTCACCCGCTTGACCAGCTGCTTGTAAGTCTTTAAGAATCGTTTCATAGATTTCCGCAAATGCGTGCAGTTCTTTATACTCGGTAAAATCTACAGAGTCGTTAATCTCGTTGATCACACGACGCAATAGGATGCCATCTTGCATGTAATTATGAGCTGATTCAAAGGCATAACGGACGATTGCATGGCTGTTGGTTGTCTGAGGGGTTATTGGAAGCTCTGATAGCGTTGGAAAAAGCTCATTATTAACGAAGCTCAATAAAGCAGTTCCAGTTAAAGCGTTTCCATCGGCGTTATCAACTGCCCAATTCCTCCACTTCAGATTATCTGGGATGATTGATTCATAGCTCTCTTGCACGAGCTCCCATTCTTCTTCCTTTGCATCATATATTTTTAGGAAGAACATCCAAACCATCTGCTCGATGCGCTGTGCGTTACCGTTTACACCAGCGTCTTCTCGCATGATGTTTTGAATTTTTTTAACAAGTGAGCTAACTGCCATAGACTAACCCTTCTTCTATACTAAGCCGCCATGCGATAAAGCTCATTTTCAAGTGCTTGTGCGGTTTTCAAGAACTGCTCTTTGCCTCCAAAAACCTTCACAATATTTGGAACTGAACCGAGTTTTTGGAATTCCTTAAGCTGAAGCACCCTGATATCGTCTAAATCCTCAATAGACGAGCTAGCATATTTCTCTAGTAAAGTATCGAGAACCACCTTCGCTGCCTCATTAAACTGATCAAGATACCCGCTATCCCTTACAGCTTGGGCGCGTTCACGACGCGTCATTGCAGGAACGTCGTAGGCGATATGACAGATTAAATCAAAATCGTCCATATCGTCTCTACCCATTTGGTCGCGTAACTGGTCTAGGAAGACGCCTTGCTTCTCTAATTCCTCACGAATAGCTGCCTTCTTTTCTTCTGATGTCCAGCGGTTGATGAAGTCATCGAGAGTGCTGTATTGCTTATGAATGCTTTTCTTCGTGTAATCGACCAAACTTTCGGTATGAAGGCTTCCCATCCAATAGTATTGGACATGCTCTCCGACCACCTCTACCGGAAGATCGCTAACATAATACTTTATAGTTCCTTGCGGATAAACAATAGGGGGATCAGATGAGCCAGGGTTGTCTTCCGGCTTTGACTTTGGCATCTTAGGGTTATAGATCACAGGCGGATCGCCATCAAAATCTGGATCAGCGAAAAGTCTGGTTGCATCTTTGAAGTCGAGGACTGTGAAATAAAGCTTTTCTTTTTCTTCCTTAATTCTGGTTCCGCGGCCCACGATTTGCTTAAACTCCGTCATTCCCTGTTCGCCAAAGCTGTTGTCTAGAACGATGCACTTGCAAGTTTTGCAGTTTACCCCTGTGGTAAGCAGCTTCGAAGTTGTAAGGATCGTTGGAAATGGCTCGTCGATATCCATAAATTTATCAAGAATGGCTTCGACACCTTTGATTCCGCTAGTGCATCTTTGTATGCAGTCTGGATGTTCGGCAACCATATCAGAATTGGCATTGACCAAAGCTTGTCTCATGCGCTCCGCATGATCAATATCCTCACAAAACACGATTGTTTTCTGCATTCGTCCTTCATGCTTAAGATATTTCGTGATCTCCTCGGCTACTAGCTGATCGCGCTGAGTAAATACAATGGAGCGATTGATGTCCCTTTGCGCGTATTCTCGCTGCTCAATCAGCTCACCATGATCATCGACTCGTCCATCTTCTGGAATAAAGCCGAATTTATCAACGTCGAGGTGGATGCGCTTAACTCGATAAGGCGCAAGGAAACCATCTTCAATACCCTGCTTTAGGGAATACGTGTAAAGCGGATTTCCAAAATAATCCGATGTCGATATTCCCTTTGTTTCCTTCGGGGTAGCGGTCATTCCTAGCTGTACCGCCGCATGGAAGTATTCCAGAATTCTGCGCCAGCTTGAATCAGCGCGGGCGCTACCTCTGTGGCATTCATCTACGATAATTAAATCGAAAAAGCTTGGGTCAAATTGCTCATAGGGCTGCTGTGCATTCTCGTCTTCTTCATCGACCAACTGCTGATAGGTAGAGAAGAAAACTTCATAAGCGCTATCAAGCTTTTTTCCTTGGACTTTGGTAGTGACTTCATTTAAAGGCTTAAAATCTCCGGATATTGTCTGATCTAAAAGGATGTTTCTATCGGCAAGATAAAGGACTCTTTTCAACCCTAATTCTCTTAACCTCCAAACAATCTGGAAGGCAGTGTAAGTCTTTCCAGTGCCTGTGGCCATGACGAGTAAGAGTCTGTTTTTGCCTCTAGTCACCGCTTCAACAACTCTATTGATTGCTATTCTTTGGTAATACCTTGGCGAGATGGAGTCATAACCAAAGTGATAAGGGATCGTTGTTTCTTCTGCTTGCTCTTCTGTGAGGTCGTGAACTTTGCAGTGCCGAGCCCATAGCTCATCAGGTGAAGGGAATTCATCTAGTGGTATTTCACGTTCTATGCCAGTTGAAAGATCATGCTCCATAAAGGCTTTACCATTTGAACTATATGCAAAATCAACATCGAGGATGACTGCATAATCAATAGCTTGTTGGAGACCCTCGCCAACAGTTTTTTGATAGTCCTTTGCTTCTACTACAGCCAATGGCGTATTAGCATTGGGATAGCATAACTGATAATCAGTTTTATTACCCTTACCAGCACGCTTACCATCTTTGCCGTCGATTATCACCTTCCCATCAGAGAAGAAATAATCCTCGCATGAAATGCGCTCGAGATCCCATCCAGCTTGCGTAATAGCAGGAGTGATATATCTCAGCTTGGTTGTTTCCTCTGTTAATCCCGACATTTCCAATCCTCTAGACTCTTAGCTAAGACCAGCAGGTAGCTTTTCATCTTTCAAACCTTCAGGCCATGAATCTTCGCAATTCCTTCGAGATCTGCGATCCAGCCGAAAAAGCACGATTTCTCATACCTTACGATCGCCTTTGCAGCCTTGCAATGACACTCATACGTATCGATAGTATCTCCTAGGCAATCCATAACGTTCTCAATACTATCATCCTATTATACGGCCTGCTTAGGCATCCTCTTAACTGCGAACCCTTCATTCTCGTAATTCAGAATTATGAGCAGCCAGAATAGGTTATTTCAGGCTTCTTCAATCCAACTGATAAATCGAGCACTGAGCTGAATTCTTTAAGTTTATTGCCAATATGATCCCCTTCGTCTCGCTGAGTAAATGGAAACCGAATCCGAGACTTGCACAGCACCCCTACGCTATGTAGTTGAAGATTCTGGCTAAATAGACAAAATACTCGCTGCCAAAGGTATCCCAAATAATTCCCTTGGCACAATAAGACTTCTCACGCACGAAGGAAAAAATCTGTGTTAAATCATTAAAAAGTAGCGACGTAGTACATAAGGTAAAGCTAGCTGATCGCAAGCACAATCACATAAGAAAATAAAATAAGGCAATAAAATCGCTCAGTAGCTAACCAACCTGTTTGATTAAAAGTAAAGGATTTCTGACAGGGACCAGATGTACTAATTTTTATAAACAAGGCCGATGGCGAACTCTTCTACATCGTTGAAGAGGAAGTGCATGCGGTCGATGTGCTTGTTGATATGCCAATGACCGCAATACCAACGCTGATAGGCAAGTCGGCCTTCGATGGTGTCGAGCCAGTTTTCGGTAGATTTGTCTACCTTGCTTTGATCGATGCCCGAGAAATATGCTTCTGTGGGTGTGTACTTCGCGGGACAAGTATGCGAGAGCACCACATCCACCTTCCAGTCGCGCGCCGCGAGAACCTGCTCGACATGCTGCTTCATCTGAGCACTTGGCTGCTCGTCGGCAAACCAAGGCAGGTCGTTTTCGCGGCGCCAGAGCTTATCGATGCTGTACGCTCCTCCGATCGCGATGGTGGAGAACCCTTCTATGTCATAGACCTCTCCATCCACGGCGAAAAGGATATTCGGGAACGTATCCTCCACCAAAACGGTTGCCCCGAAGCGCTCTTCCTCATGATAGAGTTCAGGGAGCGACTGCGGGCGTGCCTCATGATTGCCATGGATGCACAGCAGGGTCGCGGGAATGCGCGCCGCCAGCTTTTTCGCCTTGCGATCGCGTCCATGCAGGTAGAAGTTGAAACCCGCGTCGCCTAGTATGATGATGGTATCCTCGGACGTGAGCGAATGAGCTTCGCTAAAACGAATCAGATCCCGCGGGTCGCCGTGTATGTCGCCAGTGATGTAAACCATTCAGAACAATTGCTCTTTTATCTTGATGCATCAGAGATCCAAGCTATTAATCAAATAACGCATCGATATTGCCCATTTTATCTGCTCTTCTATGTATTCCGGCCATTTCTCAGAATTGCCCTTTATGTCGTAGCCACTCTTATAGAAGCGTAATCCCGAGGCCTTTTTGGCATCAAAAGGTCGCGCCTCAAGGCATAAGCATTCCTCAAATTGTTCTTTGGCAGCAATGGCGCGATGGCCAATCTCCTTATTATCAGGAACGTAAAACTCGATCCCAATACACTTCTTCTGCGTGTCGATCAAAAGCGCAATATGATAATCAGATGTGCCACATCTAAGTGTGGTCCAGTGATCTTTAGAAGGCTTTTGTGGGTTGAATAACTGCAAGAACTCAGGATTGCGTTTAGCAATTTCGTTATATTGGGTCCAGTATGAAAGCTTCACGCGCTCTGTTTCGGTCAGCTCGGCCGAGAGTTTAATCATCTTCGTCCACTCGTTTGGCTGTTCAACAATATGAAATCTTGGAGCTGCTTTTGAATCGCCGATCTTCCAAAGCTGAATCTCGATCAGGAAGAAGCCGAAATTGTTGTCAGTATGCTGATTCAGCCATTCGATCGCTTGACGATGCTCATCTCGAGCACGTGCAACGATCCAGACTATGATTTCGGCATCCTTGCCCGACGCATATGTGATGATCTTGCCTAAATGGTCATGATTCGTATCTTCCAGCTGATTTTCGATAATAACCTTGCGGCTGGTCCCAACTTCATTTGCGAAGATATCCACATTAAAGGAGCCGACTGACGATTCTATTTCGATTAGCTCTAGCTCTGTGCCGATCGTATCGCCAAGCAACTGGAGGTTTTCGTCCTCTGCAAGCCACTTTGTGAAATCAAGAGCTTCATGAGGCCATATCTTACGAAGCTCAACTGTTTCGATCTTTCCTAGGTCATAGTTGTTTGTCATTCAAGCACCTATTCCAATGTTTAAATCGTTACCGGTTGAATAATGCATGTTTCCCATGGTATATCTTGCGCTGCTGGCATAATCCTATCTTAGGAACTCACTTTTTCACAAATAAACGTATACAAAAGCTATAACCCCTTTATTGATTCTTTCATAAGCTAAAGCACTATGGTGACCATTTTTGTGGACACCCTGTATCAAGCTTATGGCATACCATCTTCGTCATGGACGCCAAAGAAAGGAAATCCATGACTAGCCTGCGAAACATTTTCAGAAAAGAACACCGATTTGGTGCTAGTACACCGGATCGAAACAACGAATCACACGTATCCAAAACCGGATCACTCGGAGATCTGTCTGGGCTACTCTTAAGTAGAGTATTCAAAGATGGGGCCAACCCTGTCATTTCGCCGTCCTGCCTCTATCAAATGCTCGCCATGCTGGCTGACATCTCGTCAAACGATACGCGTGAGCAGATCGTCTCAGTGTTGGGTGATCAAGAGGAGATGCGCTCGACTCTTGATGCGATTACTGAAGTAAAAATCTCTGATTGCAACTGCAGAGATTTCCATTATTCAAGTGGCGCATCACTCTGGTTAGACAAGAGCGTTCGGGTAAATATCAACTACAGCGAAGCGGAGCATTTAATCCCAATTGAACTAGGGCGCGTTTCACTCGGGAACGAAAAGGCTCTTGCCTCTATGGATAAATGGCTCTCGGATAACACGGGCGGCATCTTCGAATCTGCCCCTGGTTCCAAAGATGGCGACTTGCTCGTCGGATTAACAGCCATGCACCTCAAGGATTCTTGGGACAAAGATTTCAAGAAGGAAGACAAAAAGGGCTTCACCCTCGATAACGGCACTAGAGTTGACGTTGACTTCATGCTCGGATGGGACCACTATGATCTTCTTGAAAGAAATGGTTCGCTGACATTCTCGAAAGACCTTAGTTCAGGGTGCTTCATGGTGGTCTCGATTCCTCCCAAGGATATAAACCTTGAGGATTATATCGCCAGCGGCGAGGCCTGGCTAAACATGGACGCTTACGCTTCGGGCGAGGTCACAGAGCAATGGCGAGAGTGCAAGGTGTACATGCCTAAATTCAATCTATCGTCCGATGAAGTTGATCTTGCAGACATGCTTAGGGATATCGGAATCAACAAGATATTCGAACCTAATGCTGATTTTTCTCCACTTTCAGATGATGCACTCATGGTTGATGATATTTTTCAAAGCACGCGTTTAAACATTGACGAAGAAGGCTTGGAAGGCGCATCATATGTGGCGATTGTTCTATGCGGATGTGCGCTTCCAGAAAATCCTCCTGAACCGCGTGAGATCATTGTCGACAGGCCGTTTGTGGTGTCAGTCTTCACTAGGTCAAAAAAACCTCTGTTTGTTGGCGCAGTAACATGTCCGAAGTAATCCATGCCGTAGATAAAATGGGTTAACTAGTCTTCGATGGTATCGAGCCGGTTCTTGGTGCGTTTATCTGCCATACTCTGATCGAAGCCCGAGAAATACGCTTGCAGCGAGACACCTACCGTTTTAGTCGGGCTATTGATGAGAGTCTTGAACTACACCTCATTCCCTGCTCGAACAATTAGACAATTCCTATTCATGAAATACATGCTCATTACCGAACACCGCTTTGCAATTAGGAGGTTGCCATATACCACAGCCCCTAGATATCTCTTGTCCATATCGAATTGTGGAACTCTCATCGCTTAGCGTGTAGTTGAGCGGCCTATCTAACTCTATCTTATCGAGAGCCCTGATAAGAACATTAGAGCCGCTCCATAGAATCTCGTCTATAGCTTCAATACCGGAGGCTGCATCCCTTTTAGCAGCTCTCTCAACGATGCGTTCAAGATTCATTTCGAAGATTTCGTTCAACTCCTCATCTAATATCTCAAAAGCCAAGGGGTCGTAGCGATAGCTTTCCCCGTCATCTTCGTCAAATATTTCGAGCCAGTAGTCATCCACTAGCTCTGCATCGTATATTCTGCCTTTTTTCAAATAGACATTGTAGTAGTCACCGATATATTTGACCTTAATGTAGGCTTTGTTAGCCCGCTCTGAATATAAATCGCGCAGTCCCATATATATCCATCCTTACACTACTGTTCTAATACATCTCGCAAAGCCTCGTAGAATCTTGTAGGGCTATCAGATGCCGCCAAACCTGAAACTTGGCCATCTCCCGTCTCAATGATTGTCCAAGATCCATCTTCTAGCTCTGCATAATCGATCGTGCAAAACGGAGAATCAAAAGCATTGCAAGCTTCGAGAAGTTCAACGGGAGGTACAGAACAGTTGCTTGGCTGATTAGAGTTGCGATTAAGTCCAAGGTTTACCCCATTAGCGAAACAGAAATTCCGCCATTCATTGGTGACGCCGCCATATCTTTTCAGATCCACGTATTCCTTAACAACGATTCCTCCAACAAACAATGAGCCCCTTATCTCTATAAACTTTGTTACCAGATCATTAAGATCATCTTGGGAGATCGGTGTTTTCACTGAAGAAGGAAAGGCTGTATCCTTGGCTGATTTAACAAAATCTTTAATCATGAATCTATCGAAAGTGACATTAATTAAGTCGGCATCAACATTAACTGCACCATCGTTCATAGGAAAGGCAAGATAATTGGGCGTTCGTTTGAGCGTTCGTCTTTCGAGCATTTTGGCGGCATTTGGAAAACAATGCATCTGCTCATAACAAGCAGGTGTTGTTAGTGGTTCAAAGCCTAACAATCTAAGATCTTCATAGAATTTATTGTATCGTTCAGGACTCATCATCCAACCACGATATACAAGAATGTTCGGCAAAGTCGAAGCGTCTTCATTAAGGACCAAAGATGCACCTTCTATATATTCATCAAAATTGAACAAAGCTGCTTCAAGTCCCTCTGTTGACACAACAGCCTCAAACTCAGAAAAATAGTTTTCGTTGGGACTCCTCGGAGAAAAGTAGTCGCTAGGAAACAGTATCGTTGCATTCATTGTCTCTTCTATCTATCTTCATTTGCGATGGAATTTGCTTTGGACGATTTGCACCTTATACAAGGGACTTGTTTATTATTCCATCTTCCATATCATGCTCAACAAACAGCTAACATGCCATCTAATGCTATTAAACGATTGACTATTGTTTTTATTTTCGCCGTATGCAAATCTTCACTTCTTTTCATCGGGCATGTCCATTCTTTGTGTGAACAAATTCATTCTAGGAAAAAATGGGCGTTCAGATGGCCCTTATATGGGACACCGTCCTGATATTGAAAAGAATAGAATGGAAACAATGGACACGGCATGCATCATACCCCGAGGCCCATTTGCATAACATCCCTATAAAAGATAAAGAGATTCGAGGTCTCAAAATGACAAAGAATGAGAATTTAAGATGTCCCAAATGTGGGTCAAATAATATAGCTGAAATATTGTGGGGCCTGCCAGCATTCACTGACGAGCTTAAGAAGCGTCTTGACGAAGGAAAGGTCGTGTTTGGCGGATGTTGCATTAGCGACGATGATCCTAAATACGAATGCAATGAGTGCAAGCATAGGTTTGGTCAGAGCGGATTTGCCGAAGAAGCAAGAGAACTCATGGAGAAGCGCGCTCTTAAGGGAATCGTCTATGGTGCAGCGATCGGCGATGCGCTCGGTGTACCCTATGAATTCCAAAAGCGCGATACCTTCACTTGCAAAGGGATGACGAGCGGAGAGGCGCACCAGATGCCGAAGGGCACGTTTTCAGACGACACTTCGATGCTGCTTGCAACTCTCGACAGTATTCGTACATGCGGTCACGTAGACGTGGAAGATATGAGGAAACGATACTTAGCGTGGTTTCGTGAGGGTACATACACACCGAACGGAAAAGCATTTGGCATTGGCAACACAACAACCAAGGCTCTTATACAGGGGCATGGCTGCAGCGACGAGCGAGACAACGGCAATGGCTCCCTTATGAGGATAGCACCGCTCGCCTGGACGGATGCAACGGATGACGAGATAAGATCGGTTTCAGCCATTACCCACGCGCATCCCCTCTCTACGGAGGCGTGCGTATCCTTCGTTCACATACTCCGAGCCGTAATCGCTGGCGAAGATCTCAAATCTGCCATAGCAACGAACATACCAGACGATCCTCGCTTTGCTTTCATTCGAGAGATCGAGGATTGGCTGCGAGACGACGTAAGGTCAACGGGATTCGTCATAGATACGCTTGGTGCCGCACTATGGTGTGCTCTCAATACCGATTCTTATGCCGATTGCGTCCTTGCAGCCGTCAATCTGGGCGACGATACAGATACGACTGCCTGTGTTGCTGGCGCTCTGGCGGGAGCCATGTACGGCTATGATTCGATTTATAAAAGCTGGATCGAGCAACTTCGTGGCAAAGAAGTAATTGACCGATGCATTTTTGGTTAGGAAACACCTACACTTCTCAAAGTGCTCCTATGCCAAAAAACTATTTCAGAGGGCGATCCTTGCCGGGCGTATCGGAGATTGTTCGAAGTCCGTTTTCTGGCGGCTGAGCAAGAGGGAACCAGTATTTCCATGCTCCCAGTTTATGTGCACCTGTCACTTGGCTCACACGACGAAACGCATTACGTGGAATAAACGTTCGCAACCGTTTGCCACTTTCAACTTCCAAAGAGACGCCGCCCCGCGCAAGCGCTTCGATCACAAACGTAAGGCAGTTGTATTAAAAGAGATCATAAACACCATGATCTGCTCGCTTTTCTTCGGCAAATGCTTGAATCTTGCCAAAAGCTTCCTTCGTGCACCAGAGCGCAAGTGCTGCATTCACATGCTCGTTCCAGTAATTGCCAGGCTGTCCATGCACGATCCAACCCGATGAAGCCTCAATCTGCGCGAAGGTGAGAGGGCGCTCAAGACACGCCATGAGCGCTGGTGCTTTGATAGCAGTACCTTGCCGATAGAACGAATACGTTTCAAGCGCGCCATCCATCGGGCCAAGCGCCAATATCACGTGGCCGAAATCATAAGCGGCTTCGAGATTGAAAAGCAAATAGACACTAAAAGCATCCGACGGCGCAGGCGTTTGAAGCTGCTTCGGAATCTCTTCACGCTGTTGATCGGCATGAGAACGATCCAATATATCAAGGCTAAAACCCTTCACATAGCCCCCTTCCAACCACCATCGTCATGCTTTCACGCACGTTTCTTTTGCAGAAGACCGAAAGCGAAGCCGCAAAAGAAATCGAGACGATTCATGCATATCAAAGAATCATGAGTGAACATCAACTATATCTTATACGTGCAACTTGCGAACATTCGCTGATACTATTGAACCATGTGTAAAAGATGCATCATATTCACCTACGACGAAGTGCTCGACATCGTGATGAAGCTCGAGGTTGGAGCTCCGCTGAACTTCAATCCAGACTGGCCGGTTCGAACGACGGAAGCTTATCCGAAGTCGCTCGCTCCCCTCATTGTGCCTGCATTCGATACCGGTACGCCTTCACCATATTCTTTTCTAACGCCAGAGACTCCTGCAACAACAGTTTCTGCTCCAACTTCTGGAGCAGCTACCCCTCCAACATCTACTTCGGTAGCAGAATCATCCAGCACGTCGCTCCCCGCCTTCGCGCCAGGATCACTGGGAGTACGGGAGCTTTCGTGGGGATTCGAGGAATCCTGGAAACCAGGAGTCGTGTTTAACACACGAATCGAAAGCGCCACGAAGCCAACTTGGCAAGAATCCATGCAGCATCGGCGCTGCATCCTTCCCGTTCCTGCTTTCTTCGAGACACATCGCGAAGAAACCTATCCCTCGCCCAAAACCGGAAAGCCCATCAAACGCCAATACGAATTCTGCGTTTCTGGAGAGGATATTATCTTCATCGGCTGCACCTGGCGCGAAAACACCTTTTCCATGGTAACGACTGACGCTAACGCGGACATGGCACCCATCCACCATCGCATGCCTCTCATCGTCCGCCAAGAAGAACTGTCACTGTGGTTCGGACCAGATTACCAGCAGCTTGCAGACCGATCGGGTATTCGCCTAGAAGCACAACCCGCTTAATTTTCCAAGCAAGCGTGCTGCTTGCGCTCCCCCGCCACCGCCGCTTTCAGTAGGATGCGTCTTCTGCCAACCCGAACGTCTTGCTACTTCCACAAGAGCGAGGCGTTCGGATCGCGCTCAAGACAAAGGTCACGCAACTGATCGAGCTCATCCTTGTAGTCTGCAGGATCATCCGATTCGTCACGATAGTCGAGCGTCTCCAGCACCTCAACTACAAAGCCCTCTTCGCCGTGGCGCTCCCACAACTCCAGGAGATGTCGGTTGGGATGATAGCCTGAGTTCAGCTTGAACGTCACACTGTTGGTGTCGGCCGAGATGTTGCACGATGCCAAAAGGAAGCTTTCCCCCGTAGGCTCACAGCGAAACGCCAGCACACCCATAGGAGGTCGGCTGTTGCGATACGCTTCCTTCAGTTCTCGTTTGCGCTGTTCGTCCATTGATCACTCCTGCTTTATCTTCCATGATATAAACTACTCTGAGGTTCTGATTCTACCAAGAAGCCAAGCCATCCTTCGGCGCTTTTGTTCAGGGAGATCCGCTATGGAAGGAATTCCAACATGACGATGAAGCTTTTCTGGCAAGCGCTCCTGAAATTCCTTTGCGGCGTAGTCATCGTCGGCGTTTTATTGTTCCTACCCGCCGGCACGTTCGATTATTGGAACGCATGGCTGCTCATGGGTATCCTGTTTGTCCCCATGTTCTTCGCAGGCATCGTGATGATGATCAAGAACCCCGCGTTGCTGAAGAAACGCCTTTCAGCCAAAGAAGAACAGACTGAGCAAAAAAGCGTTGTTGCGTTCAGTGGCTTGATGTTCATGCTTGGCTTCGTCATAGCAGGCTTGAGCTATCGGTTCGGATGGCTCATCTTTCCCTCTTGGGTATCGTGGGTGGGCGCTGGTCTTCTCCTGGTCAGCTACCTGCTCTATGCCGAAGTCCTAAGGGAGAACACCTACTTATCCAGGACTATAGAAGTGCAGCAAGGTCAGCGGGTCATAGACACAGGGCTGTATGGCATCGTTCGCCATCCAATGTACAGCGTCACCATCATCCTGTTCTTATCCATGCCACTGGTGCTGGGATCTTTGCTCTCCTTCGTCATCTTCCTTGCATACCCCGCCATCATCGTGAAGCGACTCAGAAATGAGGAGAAGGTTCTCGAAGCAGGACTACCTGGATATTCAGATTACGAGAAGAAAGTGCGCTATCGTTTGATTCCTTTTGTCTGGTAGTGTTCTCGATCGATGTAGAACAAAAGCCGCTCGGTTAGCATCTAACAAAAGCAGGCTAGAATGGAAGGGAACCAGCGAAAGCGAGGAAGCAACATGTTCGATTTCAATCACGGTGCCGAAGCACTCTTTCTTTATGGAGCTTTTCAGCACTTAGAAAAAGAGGGCGAAGAGCTTGATGAACTCGAGGTAGACAACGAACCTCGGAACATGCATCCATCTACTTCCTTCAACGACGATCTCAAAGGCTCTGACGATTTCGATGATGACGACTTCTATGATGAATACAGCGATGAAGATGATGACTTTGATTTCGATGACGACCTCGACGACGACTTCGACGATGAGTATGACGAGTACGATGATTACGATGAGGACGACTACGAAGACGACGACTTCGACGACGATGATGGAATCTTAGATGACTTTTAAAGAGGACCGCTCTGAAGAGGATGGATGACAATCCTTCTTATGGGCAGGATCACCTAAGTAGTTGCGCTTCTGAGCGTGCTCCTTGCACTCCCCCGCCACCGTCGCTATCAGTAGAAGGCTTTAAGCACTTCGGGTATAAGATACTCTTCGCCTGGTGAGGCCCACCACCATTCCGACCAGGGCACCCACAAGTGCGAAAGCGAGCCAACCAAAGCCCATCGAGGAGAGCGGGAGCACCTCAAGCGGAACGACGATCGCCACATTGGTCACGGCCAGCTCGACCACGACCCCACCCACAAGCGCACCTAGGGCAGCCCCCTGATAGACTTCGCGCCGCTTGATCTGCTTCCTGAAGATAAGAAGCACCACCACGGTGATGAAAGGCGGGTACACCACGCCCAGTACTGGATCAGCAAAGCGAATGATGTTATCGAGGCCGATATCGCAGATCAGCGCACCTATCACGCAATCTATGATCAAAAGCGCCTGATAGGATATCTTGTTCTTGAACAGCCGACTGAAGAAATCCGCAGCCGAGCTTACCAGCGCAACAGCCGTGGTCACGCATGCAAGCGCTACGATCGCGCTCAACAGGATCTTGCCTGCATCCCCCAAAACGCTCTCAACGATAGCAACGAGCAGTCCAACCTGCGACATGCTCGTCCCCAGCGACACCGATGTCGCGCCGAGGTAGGTCAATCCGCCATAGACCAGCCCAAGCATCACTACTGCCCCGATGCTCGCGCGCGCAAGAAGCGCCGAACTCCTACCAGGATCGGTGTAGCCCTTCACAACAGCAGAATCCAGGATGATGATGGAAAATGCTGCGACCCCAAGAACATCCATGGTCTGATAGCCCGAGCGAATGCCTTCCTGGAATACGAAATCCGTTTGCGGAGGCTGAATCTCTCCTATAGGAGCAACGATCCCTGCCACGATCAACACGAGCACGCCGACCAGCAACGTCGGCGTGAAGAACTTGCCGATGATGTCAACAACGCGCGACTTCCTGCAGGTGAGCAGATACACGATCACGAAGAACAAGATTGAGAACGGAACCAAAAAGGAATTCGCGTCTTCGCCGAGATAAGGCGCGACCGATAGTTCGAAGGTGGTAGCAGCCGTACGCGGCATGGCGAAAACAACGCAAAGGCACAAGATAGCCACCGTCGTTAGGATCGTGCCACCGATCTTTCCGAGCGTTCCATCGAAGGCGCCACGCGGGCCGCCCAGACGGCTCACCACGAACACGCCGAGGCACGAGAGGACCGCATCAACGAGCAGGAACCCGACCAATCCCCACGCCCAAAGGTCGCCGCTCAGCTGCCCTAACGTTGGTGGGAAGATCAGATTGCCCGCACCGAAGAACATCGCGAAGAGCGAGAACCCGACCACGATCGAGTCTTTTCCAAGCGTCGACTTTCCCTTTGTTCTTCCGATGTTCCTCATGCTAGACCCATCTGTGCTGGCTATTGTATGCCCTGAATTACTGAATGTCTTAAACAGCCTTGATTCTAGAACAAGCAATCGCCAGCTCAGACACCGCAATCAATCGGTCGATGATTTGTGAACATAAGGAAACCCTTAGGGAAACGCAGCACAGATCTTCTTAGTGCTCTACAGAACGCCTTGCCGTCCGCAAGATAACGTTCTCCTGTCCCTTTCTAGCGAAACGCTCCGTAACGCGCAATCATCAAGACCGTAACGCAAACCTGCCGTCGTCGAACTAAAGCTCGCCGGTATCTTAGACTTGAAGCGTATTGGAATCACGAAAGCGAAGCTGGCGAACATACGGCTGGAGGGGCGAACATGAAGATCAATGTACTGAGCGCATATCAAACAACCGCAGAGGAATTCTTCAACAAGATACTTGGATGGAAGGCAACGCTCGTGCTCGACATTCGCCTCAAGAACACGAACCAGCTTTCAGGCTTCACCAAACAAGAAGACCTCGAATACTTCACCCACGTGATCGCCCATGCCGATTACGTGCACGACGTTGAATACTCCCCCACGAAATCGCTGCTCGACGCCTATTTAGATGCAGGCATGCCCTACGAAGAATACTTCAAGAAGTACGCTGCAGAGCTCAAGGAGGATAACGCGATTCCCGATTTCTTCAAGAAATATGGCAGCTACGATTCCATCGCCATCGTGGGAACAGCTACCAAGAAACGCCACTCCCACGCAGAAGAGCTGCTGGAGCTTTTAAAGGAATACGACCCGAGCATCACCTCGTAAGACATTTACCGTAAGCTAAATGACGGGCAACTCACCACGAACAAGCCGAAACCCACCGAAGAGACGAACGAGGGGAAACACCATGTCAGAGCTAGATTTGATTGGAAAACGAGTAGTCATCGCACTAGGTGGAAATGCGCTCGGCACCAACCCGAAAGAGCTCACGAAGAAGGTTGAAGCAACAGCGCGTCAGATCGCACTCATGATAAAAGAAGGCATCAATGTTGTGGTAACGCACGGAAATGGCCCGCAGGTTGGCGTCATCAATGAAGCGTTCACCATTGCCTCGAAAGACGATCCAGACACGATCCCTTTCGTTCCACTGCAAGACTGTAACGCGATGAGCCAAGGCTATATCGGCGCACAACTCACCGTAGCGCTCATGAACGAATTGAAGAACCAAAACATCATGCGATCAGTAACGGATGTGGTCACGCATGTTGTTGTCGATGCGAACGACCCCGCTTTCACCGATCTCGAAAAGCCCATCGGATCGTTCATGACCGAGGCCGAAGCAAAAAAGCTCAGCGCTACCGAGAACGTTCCCGTGAAAGAAGATGCTGGTCGCGGCTGGCGACGCGTAGTGGCAAGCCCTCGCCCACAGCATATCGTTGAGATCGATGCGATCCGCGACCTCATGGATGAAGGCTATGTGGTGGTTGCTGGTGGAGGCGGCGGAGTGCCCGTAACGGAACAAAACGATATCTACACCGGAGTTGAAGCGGTCATCGACAAAGACCTGGTCAGCTCGATCCTCGCTTGGAAGATGAAGGCTGACATGCTCATCATCCTAACTGCCGTTGAACATGTCTTCATCAACTACAACACCCCTGATCAGCGTGCACTTTCCACCATGACCAGCCAGGAGGCCCGCGAATACATCAAGCAAGGGCAGTTCGCTCCCGGTTCGATGCTACCGAAAGTTGAAGCCTGCATCGAATTCGTCGAGGCGCATTCTGGCGGTAGTGCATTGATCACCTCGCTCGATCACGCTGCTGAAGGCCTTAGAGGCGAAACTGGCACTCTTATCACCAGCTCGCTCTAACAGCAAGCACCTGGCGTACGTTTCGTCATCCACGATGATTGCCCAATCATGGCCATGGTCGAACAAGGACCTGCCGTGAGCTGCTCGCATCCGCTGTGCATCTTGGCCCTACGGCAGTGCATTTTAAGCTCGAAGTGCTTCCCACAGACACTCCCCTTCGCTATCGTTGCAAACAAGAAGGAGGAGCCCATGAAGTTGAGCATCCAGACAGACGAGGACTTAACCGAAACTGAAGTGCTGATACGTTGCGTCGAAGTGGATGAGCACATTGCCGCGATCGTAGCCACGCTGCGCATACATGACCGCCGCATTGTCGGAAAGCACGATGGTACCTCGGTCATGGTTCCCGCCGGGGATGTCCTCTACTTCGAATCGGTAGACCGCCACACGTTCGCCTACACGGCAGGCAGTGTGCTAGAGGTCACTTTCAGCATCTCGGATCTTGCACAACGGCTAGAAGGCAGTGCTTTCGTATATGCCGCCAAAGGCTGCCTTATCAACCTGTGCCGAGTCACGAGCCTGCGTCCATACGTGGGCGGCAGGCTTCTCGCCCTGCTGGACAACGGGGAAGAAGTTGTCGTTTCTCGAAGGTACGCAAAAGACATCAAGCAATGTCTCGGCGTTTAGCACGCAAGAAAAGGAGAAGGCAATGACGAACAAGATCATAGACCCAGAAAGGGCATCGGCAGGCAAAGTCGTGAAGGATCTGGCCATGAACTTCTGTATCATGTTCACGCTGTTCACGCTCTTCAGCTGCATCTTCGGGCTGATATTCGCCGACAAGGCAGCAAAACCTGGCATCATCATGTGCCTCTCCATCGGGGTTGGGATGCTGGTCTGCGCCGTGCTGCAATCCGTGTTCTTCACGCCAGTCCTCATTAAGCGAATGGGTTATGGGCCGCGCCTTGCTCTCTTCGGCGTGTGTCTCTATGTGCTGCTTGCTGCATTCGGCGCTATTTTCGACTGGTTCCCAGCGGATAACATAGGGGCGTGGGTAGGTTTCACCATCACGTATTTGGTGATCCTTGCCCTCATGACCGTGCTCTTCACAGCCATCAACCGCCGCAACATCAAGGCACTCAACGATGGCTTGGCGCGCTTCAAGGAAAAGGAATCTGGCGACTAGATCATCGTTTCGAACGCCCGATCTCATAGGCCTTCTGTAGAGAACTAATGCACAAAATATGATATAATTGTCATACGTCATACAGATTTAGGAGGGCATCAATGAGCAAGATGATTTCTGCACGAATTCCCGATGCTCTCTATTCGCAGGCGAGCATCCAATTAGCATCACTTGGAGCTTCCACGAGCGATCTTGTGAATGCTGCTTTCGAATATGTTCTTGAAGAGCATGCGTTGCCAACAGCTCACCCATCTAAAAGCAAGCAAAAGAAAAGAGCTTTGTCGAAAGACCAGAAGCAGTTGATCAAAAGCATGTTCAAGAACTGCATGCTCGATCTTGATATTCCTGATGATGTCAAAGCAGACAAGCGATATGCGCAAGCAGTAAGGGCGAATAAATATGAAGATATTGCTTGATACCAACGCGCTCATCGATCTTGTTGCGGTCAGGAGACCTTACGTCAACGACATTAAGAAACTATGCTTCGCTGCTGTTTTTGGTGACCTGCAGATATGGGCAAGCACGCAGTCGTATGCTGATGCTTATTATGTTTTAAGAAAGCATGCTCCAGCAGAAGAGGTAAAGCATGCCCTTCTAGCAACGTTGGATATTTTCATGGTGTGTGGCACCTATGCAGCAGATCTTCGTGGAGCACTGGAGTCCGACTGGAACGATATAGAAGATTATTTGATCGCACACGCTTCAAAGCATATTCCTGCAAAGTATCTGATAACACGCGACAAAGAGCTGGTTGGAAAATCGCCTATAAAAGCTATGTCTGCGCAAAAGTTCTTGGACTTGCTAGAGCGTGATTACGGATTAACCTACGATGAAGGCTCTCTCAAATAAGATTACGCACAGTTGCTGCAGCCTTCTTCTTTCAGATTTTCTGTCATTTTTTTCCAGGTTGAGAGAATTACCTGAGGCTGATATAGATTTCAGCACTAACCCAAGAACGTTCAGGCTTTTCTCTTCTACCGAAACTTCGCGTTCATAACAGCAAAGTCCGCATCGATCACAGATATCCTCCCAGGCCTGCTGATCGAACAAATACATCTTTATTGCAGCGAATAGTTTCATGGTCTTAGGATAACAAGCTTTCGATAGTTCATGCGAACACTCCCCTAAGTGACATAGTGTCGTTTGAAGAGACCATTATAGAGGATGGACGATCGGACTACCACCGAATAAAGACAGCTGTGCAGTTTGCCCCTACCGCCAGGAGCGAGCCGGTATTATCCCGGCAGGTAGTCGTAGGGCATCTTGCGGGTGATGAGATAGAAGACCAACGTGAACAAGACCACGATCTGAGGAAGTGCGAAGAGCGCGATCAAGAAAGCACCGCGCACCAGGTAGAACAGCACCCGCTTACTCCCCGAACGCTCTCGCGTCTCAAAGCTCATGCGCACAATAAGACCGCCAGGCGTACTGCCGTTCTTGATCCAAGGAAAGATGAATTCAACCCCACTGAAAGCGATCGCGAAGCACACCATAGCCAATACGCTCTCCGTCTGAACAGCATTCATCCCGAAAAGAGAAAACGCCTTGTCAAAGAGCACTTCGCTGGCAAGGTCGAAAAACATCCACGGGCCAAACGTTACCAGCGCGATCAAAATGAGGTCGATCCAAAGCGCAACGACCCGTCGGATCAGCCCTGGATCATGCGTGATCTCGGGCGAGCCGACCGGTGCTTGTGGCAGCGTTCGCGCGAAGAGCTTCGCGCAAAACCACCCCAACATGCCACCTAAGGTGTTGAAGATGATATCGTCCACTTCAAAAGTACGATAAGCATAAGGGTAGATACCAAAAAGTCCCGTGAGTTGCGCGGTCTCGATCAAGCAGCTCACGACAAGCGCCAGGATGGTCGCAGCAGGCAGCTTTATCTGCAAGAACCGCCCTGCGATAAAACCTAACGGCAGGAAGAGCACCACGTTGAAGAACGTTTGGAATACCGCTTTCCAACCATCTTTCACGATGTCGAAGATGAAATTGAGCGGATTGAGCTGGGGCGGAATGCCATAGGTGATGCCCGGTCCCGCATCGCCTGTTGGAAGTGGATAGAGCGTGAAACAAGCCAATCCCGCGAGATAGAGCACACTACAATAGGCGGCCGCCGCCGATGCGAAGCGCAGCCTTCCATCACGATGGTAGAGGAAAGCTAGGATGGGCATCGTAAGAAGGAAAGACAGGAAAGGCCACATGATCACCGCAGCCGTGAAGCTTTCAGAGAAGCTCGAGAGAAAAGAGCCTAGAGCACCCATCTTGTCCACCGCCTTTCGCCATGCGCTTTCCTGGAATTCGCCGAAGGTAACGAATTATCCAAGACACCTAACTACACGATGCAGTCTAGCGTCCAGAAGTCACGCTGTGCGGTTTATGACGGGATTGTAAGACGCTAACGATCGCTTCAGAAGGCACCGAGCGAACACGCAGGTTCGTGCCAAAACGATCACCTTGCGATATGGGCGGCAAGAGCAATTACGAAGTAATGATCTCGGGTGAAGCTACGAACTTGCCTTCGATCGGCGCGGCGCATTCGTAGGCAAGCCCCATAGCGGGACCCACATGCACGCCGATCACGGGGCTTGCAGGAAGCACCATCACGGTCTTCCCCACCAAGGGATCGATCACCTCGCGTGCCCACTCGAACGCAGGAGCGCACGAGCCGATATAGTGAACGGCAACATTGCGCAACCCATAGTTCTCTACATCGCGCTTGAACACGTCGACCATCTTGGTGAGCGCTTTCTTTTGGGTCCTTACCTTGGAAAATGTTGCAGCCTCTCCATTCTTCACCGTAAGGATAGGTGAGATGTTCAACATGTTGCCCAACAGCGCAGAAGCCTTACCGATCCTGCCACCCTTCTCCAGGAACTTGAGCGACTCAGGCGCGAAGATGAAACGCGTCGAAGACATCGCATGCGTGGCCGCCTCGACGCACTCCTCAAGGTTTCCACCCGCATCGCGCGCCTCGCATGCTGCGACGACCGCCCAGCCTAACTCCATGCAATTGGTCATGCTGTCGATGAGCGCATACTTGAAATCGGGATGACGCTTGGCTGTTTCTCTCGCTGCGCGCGCAACCCCCTCGAACGTGCCCGACATCCTTCCGCTAATGAAGATTCCGAGCACTTCATCGCCAGCCAGAGCCGCCTCTTCAAGCGCAGCCTCCACACTTAGCGCTGAAGGCTGGCTTGACGTGGGAATATCGTCGGCCATCTCGTAGATATCAGCATAGAACGCATCGAGATCCATCTCCCCTTCCACATGGCTAACGCCGCCATGATTGACCACAAGATTGAGCAGATGGATGCCATGTTTCTCACGCAGATCCTTCGGAAGCGATGAAGTGGAATCGGTGATGATGCGGATCATAGGCTAAGCTCCTTTGAAAGAAGTTCCAGGTCGGTCAATTCGTTTCAGGCTATTCGCCAAGCATTGCTTCAGCCTGAGTGCTACCTCCTGTCCTCATCTATTACAAATTGTAACGTTTGATAGAAGGATCTTTTGGCTCCGCGATGTGAGGTGTTACTGATGAGCTTTCGTGATGCACGCACGCGTTTCAGCGCGCGCTGGATTGACTGCTCGTGTCTCCTCTGCCATAACGAACAAACTCCCGCTACTGATCAGCCCCACACGGGAAGGCTGCTTCGATGAGCGCTCGATCTCTCACCACAGTCTCGAAATAGCGGAAACCTCCTGCGAAGTTGTATGCATCAAAGCCATTGCCCGCCAGGATGCGACACGCCACATAGCTACGCAGACCACTCTGGCAGATCACGTAGACGGGCTTTTCGCGATCTAACTCTCCCACACGTTCGCGCAAGGAATCGAGCGGGATGTTCACGAACCCAGGAATGCGCCCGTGCGCGATCTCGGCAGGTGTACGTACATCGAGCAGCGTGACCTCTCCGCGCTCGCTTCGATCCTGCAGCTCTTCAAGCTGGCCTAAGTACCACTGCTTCACGATGCCCTCTTCGATGTTCTCGATCATGAAGCCCGCCATGTTCACCGGATCCTTCGCCGACGAATACGGTGGCGCATAAGCCAGATCGAGATCCTTAAGATCGGTCGCGCGCAGGCCTGCGAAGATAGCCGTTGCCAGCACATCGATGCGCTTGTCAACGCCCTCATACCCCACGATCTGTGCACCGAGCAGGCGATACGTCTCCTTCTCGAACACCACTTTCATGGTCATGAGCTTACCACCCGGATAGTAACCCGCGTGGCTCATAGGCGAGAGGATCACGTGATCGACCGCAAGCCCCGCCGCCTTCGCCACTGTCTCATTGACACCTGTGGAAGCCGCAGTGATGTCGAAGACCTTGATGACACTGCTCCCCTGCGAACCGCGATAGGTGCTCGGGATCCCGCAGATGTTGTCAGCCGCGATACGCCCTTGCTTGTTCGCGGGACCCGCCAGCGAGATGAGCGTCTCTTCGCCGGTCACCAGGTGCTTCACCTGCACCGCATCGCCCACCGCGTAAACATCGGGTGCGGATGTTTCCATATGGTCGTTCACTAAGATGCTACCGCGCACGCCCATCGCAAGACCTGCCTCGCTCGCGAGATGCGTATCAGGCGTGACACCGATGGCTAGCACTACCATGTCAGCCGGGATCGGATCGGTATCCGCTAAGAGCATCTCCACGCCATCACCCGTCTCACGAAAGCCTTCCACGGTATGACCGAGCGCTAGCTTGATGCCGTGCTTGCGCGCTTCAGCATGGATGAATGCCGCCATATCGGGGTCGAAGGGCTTCATGAGCTGCTGCGGGCGCTGAACGATGGTGACCTCCATGCCGATCTCGCGCATATTCTCAGCCAGCTCAAGACCGATGAAGCCACCACCCGCGATCACGGCTGTGCGCGGATGATGCGCGTCGATGAAGTCCTTCATGCGGAACGTGTCTTCCACGGTACGCAACGTGAAGACATGTTCGAGCCCCACTCCGGGAAGGCGTGGCTGCGTGGGCTTCGCACCAGGCGAGAGGATGAGCTTGTCGTAGAACTCCTCGAACACCTCGCCCGTAAGCAGGTTCTTCACGGTGAGCATCTTCGCCTGAACGTCGAGCGCGGTCACCTCGTGGTTCACGCGCATGTCCGCATCGAAACGCGCGCGGAAGCTCTCCGGCGTCTGGAGCGTGAGCGCAGAAGGTTCGGCGATGGTGCCACCGATAAAGTAAGGCAAGCCGCAGTTGGCATAGGAAACATAGCCCGAGCGTTCGAACACGATGATCTGCGCGTGCTCGTTCAACCGTCGGAGACGTGCTGCCGCCGTCGCGCCGCCCGCTACTCCACCAACGATGACCACTTTCATATCCTACCTTCTTTCTATTTGTGCTTTCTAAGCTTATGCGTTGCATCTCTACTCGATGCTGAGATAGCACCCAAGACGCAACGCACGCCATTTCCATCCGTTGCTTACTGCGAGGCACAGAGCAGCGTGGTTCAGCACCCGCTTACCTGAACGCGCACTAGACTTGCTCTTCTTTCTTCATGTTGATGTATTCGAGCAGCTCGCCGCGCTTATGGATGCCGACCTTGTCGTAGATGTGCCGAATATGCGTGTTGACCGTATGCGGAGAGATGACCAGCTTGTTCGCAATACTGTTCACGGTATTGCCCCGCGCGATCAACTTCAGGATCTGGCCTTCACGCTCGGAGAGCTTGAACTCTGCGATGATCTGGGAGCAGATCGTATCGATCTGCGAAGGAGCAACGGGCGCCGTAGTGAGCGCAATGAAACGCGGTTCCAGCTTCCCGACCGGCACCAGCACGAACGCCAGGACACAGATGAAGATGAGCGTGGTGGGCGTGACCGCAAACTGCGCGATATCAGCATGACGTTCGTAGAAGAGCCCGAGGCAATTTCCTAGCGCGATGCCGATACGGATCGAAGCGACCGAGAACGTGACCGCGAGCGCCGGCGCGAAGAAGCCACGGCGCATGAGCGTTCCGAAGTACATGATGAGCGAGATCTCCAAGAGCGATGACACGCTCAAACCCACCACGAAAGCGAGCGGATAGAGCGATTCGTGACTCTGGAACAAGGTAAGTCCCACGATAGCGAAGACCAAATAGTACGGGAAGAGCTTGAACATCGAAGCCTTCGCCTTGAAGAGCACCGAAAGCCCTGAGACGAGCAGGATGAGCAGGGCGCCCGTTACCACCCCGATCACGAAGATGTGCTCTCCTACCGCAAAATGCTCCCACGGTACGATCGCCACCAAGTAATAGCAAGCAACGCCCGTAAAGCATCCAACGCTACAGACCGCCAATACGCTCGAAAAGGTTGGCTTGACCGTATCGCGCGGCAAGAGCACGGGGTAGGTTGTAGGAATCTTCTTATGCGCATAGAGGAACACGCCCGACAGCGCTGCGAGCAACATGACGAAGAGCGGCGAGAAATCAGCAGGAACGAACAGGCTTACGACCATCACCACCAACACGGTCGCGCCGAACGTGGTGCCGATATGCACCACCGAGAAGTTCGCTCGCGCGCGTGTCAAGGATTCGCCCCATAAGATCCACATCAGGCCCTCAAGACCGCCGGCGATGAAGCTGAATATGTAGATCACATAGGAAGAGCTCGTGATAGGCGCCCCATAGAGCAACAATGCGGTCGCAACGATCAGAAGCACCGTAACGATCCTCATGACCCACGGGTAATCAGAAAGATGTCGCTTGCGCCCCAAGAGGACCACAGCAACGATCATGAAGAATGCCGTACCGACCAGATTCCAAAGCCATGCCACCGTAACGCTCGCAGCCAAAAGGTCGGTCTTGAAGAAGCTCGACGGGCAAAACCACATCAGATAGTGATAGGCCATCAAAAGCGAGAAACCAAGGTACTTGAGCGCTGGATGAACGGTCATCAAGCGATCAACAACGGGTTGTCTCGTAGCATTTTTTGGTGATTCGCCCAAAGTGTTCTCGTCAACACTCTGAATCGGCTCATGCTCTTCCACTTCGTCAAGAGCTGATCGAGTATCTTGCATAGTGATCTACCTTTTTCGCTACCCTTCCTCAAAACGAACGCACGCTGTTTATTCGTCGGATTTTCATTCTATGTATAGTATCAGCATACAGAACATAAGCTCAGGAGCATCACTAGTTTTTTAGTATGTCGCTCGCTCACCAAAAAAAGTCCACTCCCCACTTTGGTCGCAACCTCATAATCCCTCGCATCAGGTGATGCGCTCATGAACGCGTTCAATCAAGATGATCCCGTCGGTAAATGCTGGCAGCTTACGTCTTTTTCGTTGGTTCATAAGATCCAGTTCGCGAACGAATCAAAGCAAAGCGACATACGAACAACAGATCGCAAAACTGGGCACTATGAGATAACGAACGAACGTAAAACGAAGTAAGCAGAGGGGAAACAGAAGGCGGCACTCTGAAGAGTAGCCAAGGAAAAAGGAAAGGGGACGCTAATGTCACTCCTAGCAAAGAGCAAAGGTGAGGTGACGTACCGCGACATCTCAACGCTCCACAAGTGGGCGCTCGTGATCTTGATCTCGATGGGATCATCGATCATCTACGCACCAATGTATTTGAAGAATGTATTCTATGATCCGCTGATGCAAGCACTCGGCTGTTCCAATGCAGACCTCGGTCTCATGGTATCTGCCTACGGCATCGCGGCGATGATCTGTTATCTACCTTCAGGCATCGTAGCTGACAAGTTCCGCATGCGTACCCTGGCAACGGTCGGCTTCTTGACCACAGCGGTCTTGGTAGCGATCTACGCCACGCTTCCTTCGGTGCAAGTCTGTTTCGCGCTCTTCGTCGCCATGGGCGTCACCTCCATCCTCATCTGGTGGGGCACGCGCTTCAAGGTCGTCAGGCTCTGCTGCGAAGAGGATGAATACGCGTCCAAGATCGGTATCTCCTACTCTATCTATGGTGTTACCGGCCTCGTGCTCGGCCTCATCAACGCGGGCATCATCGCATCCATCGCGAATGCTGCCACCGGTGTTCAGGTCATGCTGATCTTCTTGGCAGTGATCATCGCGGTTCTGGGCATCATCGCTTTCTTCTTGATCCCCGACTTCAAAGGCGAGATCAACAAGAATGCGAAGCTCTTCAGCCTCGCTGAGGCAGTGCAAGCTTTCAAGCACCCCGGTGTTATCTGGGCATGCGTCGCTTACTTCTGCGTGTACGCGGTCTATCAGGGCGCTACCTACACCACGCCGTATCTGACCCAGTGCTTCAATGCAGATGGCAACCTCGTTAACGTGATCGGCCTCATCCGTACCTATGGTATTGGTCTTCTGGCTGGCCCGATCGTCGGCTTCATAGCGACGAAGATCAAGAGTCCTTCGAAGGCGATCATCGGCGGATTCGTCCTCGCGATCGCAGTACTGATAGGATTCATCTTCTATCCGCATGATCCTAATGCAGCCATCATCGTATCCATCATGGTCGTACTGTTCGGCTTCGCAACCTACGGCGCGTTCTCGATCGGTTCGTCCCCGCTCTCCGAAGTGAAGATCCCCATGCAGATCTTCGGTACGGCAGCTGGCCTGCTCTCAGTGATCGGCTTCCTGCCCGACGTCTTCATCCACACCTGGTATGGATCCATGATCGACGCTCAGGGTACCGCAGCCTTCAACGGCATCTTCGGTATCGAGATCGGTCTGGCAGTGGTCGGCATCTTCTGCCTGGTCATGTTGCTCCGCTCCATCAAGAAGCACCGCAACGACATCATCGAGGAAGAAGTCGAATCAGAGATCGAAGCGGACGTGCAAGCGCAAGAAGCGTAAGGTTCGCACGCTCGATCAGGTGATCTTGAGACACGATCACCGAACAAACTCCCCACTGTCTCTGCTCAATCTACCGTCCAAAGGGGTGCCTTCCCACCGAAGGCACCCCACCCAAAGAAGGAGAAACTCGTGAACAAGCTTGATGTACTGGCTCGCATCAATCCTCAGATGAAGGCGATCCTCGCGAAAGAGGCCACCCTCGCCGGTGATGCGAATGACACCTCGGTCGGATTCGATGTCATGCGTGAGAACTACGTGCTCGGCCGTGAATTCTGGGTAGAAGGCGGCCCGGTCATGAAGCTCTCCTTCGATGAAGAGCTCACCGGCCCTCATGGCCCCATGGCAGTACGCTTCTACTATCCGACCGACGAAGCGCTTGCTGGCAAGGAAGCTCAAAGTCCAACCAGTCCGGTTATCGTCTACGTGCACGGAGGCGGCTTCGTTCTCGGCAACCTTGACACCCATGATCGCATCTGCCGCATCCTCGCCCGCAATACAGGCGCGATCGTCGTGGCAGTCGATTACCGCCTCTCCCCTGAAGCGAAATTCCCTTCAGCCGTGGAGGAGGTCGCCTTCGTTGCGCAGTTCTTGCACGAAGAAGGAGCAGCCTATGGCATCGATACCGAGCGCATGGGGTTCGCAGGCGATTCAGGTGGTGCGCATCTGAACCTGGCCGCAACCTTCTATCTGCGCGACACCACCGATTCGATCGCTCATATCAAGTGCCTGCTGCTCTACTACGGCTGGTTCGGCCTTACCGATTCGGGCTCCATGCGCTTGCTCGGTGGCCCTTGGGATGGCCTTGCCGAAGAGGACTGGATGTTCTATCAGCAGCTCTATGCGAACGACATCGAAGAGCTGAAGACCTCGCCTTATGCGAATCTCTTCTTGAACGATATGACGCACGACATGCCTGCATGCTATATCGCAGCAGCAGAGTATGACCCGCTGCGCGATGACTCGAGCACACTCGCAGCCATCTGCGATCAGTATGCGATCCCCTATCGCTTCGAGATGTTCGAAGGCGTGATCCATGCATTCTTGCATTACACCAAAGCGCTCGATGCAGCTAACGATGCGCTCGAGCACGGCGCCACCTTCTTCAAGGAGCAGGTTGGCATCGCAGAACCCGGTCTTGCCTAGCACGGCCGCCCTACCCCACTAGCGACACGCTTGCTATGAAGGCAAGCTGGCGATCGTCTTGAGGTGGTTCACGGGGGTAAACAGTGAACTCCTCCAAGACAATAAGGAAGAAGTTTGTTACCGCGCAGCGCGCAGTAGCACCCCAAAAGGAGGAAAACAATGGATTTCAAACTAAGCGTCGACCAGGAACTCATCGTCCAGGCTTATCGTGAGTACATGGAAAGCGAGCCCTGGGATCAGTACTTCCAGGAATGCGACGAAAAGCATGAGTACCCGCTTCGCTGGGTGAAGGGACTCTGCGATCTCGGTTTCGATCAGATCATGCTCCCCGAAGATCGTGGCGGACTCGGCCTTGAGCAGCCGCTGGTCACCCTTATGGCAGTCTATGAGGTGCTCGGTCAGTATGGCGGCCCCACCTACGTGCTCTATCAGCTGCCCGGCTTCGAGACCATCATCCGCGAAGGCACGCCCGAGCAGATCGATGCGGTCATGGCCTATCTGGGCACCGGCGAGCAGATCTGGAACTCCGCCTGCACCGAACCAGGCGCAGGCTCCGATGTCTCTGCTCTCACCACTAACTACAAGCGTCGCGACGGTCACATCTACCTGAACGGCACCAAGACCTTCATCACCTCCTCCAAGGGCGTGAAATGGCTCGTTGTCATGGCGAAGAACGCCGATGACCCCAGCATCTTCACCGAGTTCATGGTGGACATGAGCAAGCCAGGCATCGAACTGGGCCCGCTGGATAAGCTCGGTCTTCGCATGGATAGCTGCTGCGAGGTCTACTTCAACGACGTGGAGCTCGATGAGTCGGATATCTTCGGCACGGAAGGCAACGGCTTCAACCGCGGCGTCTCCGACTTCAACTTCGAGCGTTGGCTGGTAGGTGCTTGCGACTACGGCAACGCCATCTGCGCATATGAGGATGCGCTGCGCCATGCCAATCAGCGCGAGGCATTCGGCAAGACCATCGGTCGTTTCCAGCTCAACCAGCTCAAGATCACCGAGATGACCATTCGCCTGAACGCCATGAAGAACATGCTCTACGAAGCAGCATGGAACGCTGATAACAACAATGGCGAATTCGATGCCGGCGAAGCAGCGATGTGCAAGTACTACTGCGCCAACGCCGCCTTCAAGGTAGTCGACGATGGCATGCAGATCATGGGCGGCATCTCGGTCGCGAGCGAGCATCGCATCAACCGCTTCTGGCGTGACCTGCGCGTCGACCGCATCTCCGGTGGTACCGACGAGATGATGATCCTCACCACTGCAAAGAACGCTCTGAAGAAGTATCGCTAAGCCTTAACTTCGAACCTAAGAGAAACCACAAGGAGGAACCTCATGGCAATCCCAACTGAAAAACCAAGCTTCGGTGTCTTGGATGATGTGAAGGTCGTCTTCGCCGCCATGGAAGAAGCAGTGCCGCGCGCCTGCAACATCATGGCCGACTGGGGCGCAGATGTGACCTGGCTCGAGAACACGGGCTACGGCGATACGGTCCGCGACGCGAAGAACGCAGCTCAGGCTGAACGCCGCAACTGCCGCTCGGTCGCGCTCAACCAGTTCACCCCCGAAGGCAAAGAAGTGCTCTTGAAGATGCTCGCAGACACCGATATCTTCTTCGAGTCTTCTAAGGGCGGCACCTGGCAGCGCAAGGGCATCACGGACGAGGATCTGTGGGCCGCGAACCCCAAGCTCGTCATCGTGCACTGCTCAGGATTCGGCGCCTATGGCGACCCGGACCGCGTGAAGCGCGCCGCCTACGATGGCACGGTCGGCCCGTATGCTGGCTTCACTTGCCAGAACGGCACGCCCGAGCAGCCCATGATCACGATGCCCTACTCCGGTGACTACATCAACAGCTACCTGTTGATCGCAGCAACGCTCGCAGCACTGCACAAGGTCGAGCGCACTGGTCAGGGCGAGAGCATCGACTGGGCGATGTACGAGGGCATCATGTATATGAGCCAGTACTACTTGGTCGATTACCTGAACGACGGTGTGAAGTGGCCGCGCGCAGGTGCTCGCAACCAGAACCTCTGCGGCATCGGCGTCTACAAATGCGCTGATGGCTTCATCGCGCTGAACCTCTTCGGCATCCGCCAGAACAAGTGGATGCTCGAGACCTTGGGCATGGGCGATGTGTGGGGGTCGCCTGAGGTGCCGGATGATACGGCATCGCTATGGCTCTCCATGCCGATCGCGCCCGAGTTCGAGAAGCGCCTCGAGAAGTGGCTCTCTGAACGCACCAAGCTCGAGCTTGAAGATGTCCTGGCAGAACAAGGCATCGCTGCTCAGAGCGTATATGAGTTCGAGGACATGGTGGCAGACGAGCACATGAAGATGCGTGGCAACTTCATCGAATGGGAGACCAAAGATGGCGACACCTTCAAAGGCCTCTCCCCCATGCCGCGCTTCGAGCAGACGCCAGGCCAAGTATGGCGTCCGATGCCTGAGCAAGGCGGCGACACCATCGATGTGCTCACCAAGCTCGGCTACACACCTGAGCAGATCGACGAGCTGATCGCGGCCAACGTGGTCAAAGCGGGCTAGCTCACCGCCTGGCAACAGTGCCAAGCTTCACGGGTTGCGCGCGCCGCCGCGAGCTGCAGCGCTCCCGATCTTTCCAAATGATCCCCTCCGGTCACCTGCCCCGGAGGGGATCCGGGGGGAATCCTTAGGCAGGTCTTCTTCTCATCACGAACGAGCGCTCAAAGGGTCAGGCGCAAGCGTTCACCATGAGCTTTCAGGACATACGGGCTCGGTCTCGACCATGAACGCCAGATAGCACTGCCACGCGTGCGTTCGTTATGAGAAGGGGAAATGAAAGTCTACCAGCATCTTTTCGTAGGAGGGGACGAAAATGGCCGACATCGTAGGAAACGAAACGCTCCGTGACCTGTGGCAAAGCGTGGTCGAGCGCAAGGGAAGGCGACACTTCCTCACGTTCCAGAACCGCGTGGGCGATGTGTTCGAATACACCTACGCCGCATTCGACGAGGATGTCAACCGTATCGCCAATGTGTTTCTCGATCTCGGTATCGAGAAAGGCGATCACGTTGCCCTCCATCTCCACAGCTCGCCAGAATTCCTGATGTGCCTGTTCGGCCTTGCGAAGATCGGCGCAGTGGCAGTGCCCATCAACGAACAGTATCTTGCTGACGAAGCCGAGTACATCCTGGAGAACTCGGACGCGATCTGCGTCGTGGTCGAGCCGCTCTTCTACGAGACGTACCAAGAGCTGCTCGCACGCGGCCATTACTTCCCCAAAGGCGTGGTAGTTGCGCGCGCTGGCACCGAATCACCCAGGAGCAATATTGATTTCTCGAGCATCTACACGCCGCTCGGCACGGTCGAGGAAGGCCAGCAGGGCATCTACGACTTCTGGATGATGCGCTGCGAACAGAGCGCTATCCTGCGCGATTCCTGTGAGCTCGCCTCCGACGATCCCGTGCAGATCATCTACACCTCAGGCACCACCTCCCGCCCGAAAGGCGTGGTGCTCACGCACGCGAACATGGTGTTCTCAGGGCTGTATGGCGATTGGGAAGTCTCGCTGCGCGGCAGCGACCGCGTGCTGACCTCGATGCCCGCGTGTCACTCGAACTTCCAGCTGGCCGCCCTGATGCCCGTTATCACCGCAGGTGCATCGCTCATCATCATCGAGAAGTATTCGGCGACCCGCTTCATGAAGCAGATCCGCCATTACAAGGCCACCGTCATCCAATGCGTTGCCATGATGCTTCGTACGCTGCTTCTCCAGCCGGTCGACCCTGAAGAGAAGAACCATTGCGTGCGTGAGGTGCTCTACTTCATCCCCATCACGGATGCGGAGAAGGAAGAATTCGAACAACGCTTTAACATGAGGATCATGAACACCTACGGATCGACCGAATCGATCGGCTGGGCTATCACCGACCCGCCCGTTGGCGCACGTAACTGGCCTTCGGTGGGGCGCGCAGGGCTGGGCTACAAGGCGCGCATCTGCGACATGAATGACAACGAACTGCCCCCTGGCGAGGTTGGCGAGATCCAGATAAAAGGCGAGCGTGGCCGTTCGGTGATGCTCGAGTACTACAACAACCCCGAAGCGACCGAGAATACCTTCAGCGTCGACGGCTGGCTCAAAACAGGAGATCAAGGTTATCAGGATGATAACGGTTGGTTCTACTTCGTCGATCGCAAGGTTAACATGGTTAAGAGGTCAGGAGAGAACATCTCCACTACCGAACTCGAGGAGATCCTCGAACAGCATCCTGCTATCGCTGAGGCTGCGGTGATCGGCGTTCCTGATCCGATCCGCGATCAAGCCATCAAGGCGTTCGTTCGATTCGCGCCAGGTGAGAGCATGACGCTTGCGGAAGTCGAGCAGTACTGCAAGGACCACATGGCATCGTTCAAGGTCCCCACCTTCTATGAGGTCGTTGAAGATTTCCCGCGTGCTTGCAGCATGAAGATCGAGAAGAAGCTCTTAAGCTGAGCCGCACGATAGACAACAGAAGAACAGCACAGTAAGTCGCAGTAACAAGTATGCGCATCGAGTTAGCAAGTAAGGTGAGAGGTCATGAGACGAGCGATCAAGAAGATCACGCAAGTAGTAAGTCCACCACAAGCAGCACCCGTTGCCGCATCGGCAGGCGCGGCTGCTTCGGCGCCTACATCTACTACATCGGTAGCTGCGTGTAGCGCGGTAGCAGCTGTTTCGGGAACTGCGTCTGCTCCTGCTTCAGGAGGTGCAAGCGAACGCGCGACCAATGCCACCGTCGATGAAGTAGCAACTAAGGTCAAGAAGGCCGTCAACAAGACCATCGACGATGTCAAGATGACGCCCTTCTTGCGCAAGATCACCTTCTTTTCGAGCGGCGGATCCTTCCTGGATGGCTACGTCCTTGCCATCATCGGCGTAGCGCTCACCCAGATCACCCCTCTCTTCGCCCTCGATACCCTGTGGAGCGCCGCGGTTGGCGCTTCGGTGTTCTTGGGCATCTTCTTCGGCACGATCTTAGGCGGCTGGCTGACCGACCTGGTAGGCCGGCGCGCCATGTTCATCATCGACGTAGTGGCCATCGGAGTGTTCTCGGTGCTCTCGGTCTTCGCCGCCGATCCACTCCAGCTCGTATTGGCGCGCTTCGCGATAGGTCTCTTCGTAGGCGCAGACTACCCCATCGCCACCTCGCTCATAGCCGAATTCACCCCGAAAGCGCACCGGTCCATCTCGATGGGCGCGGTCTCAGCTGCCTGGTATCTGGGCGCAACGGCCGCAGCTTTCGTCGGTTTCGCGTTGGTAGGGATAGAAGATGGCTGGAAATGGATGCTCGGCAGCGCGGTCATCCCCTGCATCATCCTCTTGATCGGCAGGCACGACATCCCCGAATCCCCGCTCTGGCTGCAGAGCAAAGGGAAGTTCGCTGAAGCGCGTGCGGTCATGGACCGCGTGTTCGGTGAGGATATCGAGATCCATGAGGACGAGCAGCCCACGAAGACTTCGCTCGGATTCCTGTTCAAGGCAGGTTACTTCAAGCGCATCATCTACCTGGGCATCTTAACGCTTTGCCAGGTCGTTCCTATGTACGCGATCTACACGTTCGGCCCCGATATCATGAGCGCGTTCGGCCTTTCGGAAGGACGCATGTCCATTCTGGGTGAGAGCGCGGTGAGCCTCTTCTTCCTGATCGGCACGATCCCAGCCATGTTCTGGCTCAATTCCTTGGGCAGACGCCCGCTTCTGATCGGATCGCTGTTCTTCATGGCTGTCGGTCTCGTGATCTTGGGCATCTTCCCTGATGCACCGATCTGGGTCGTGATCATCGCATTCGGACTTTACGCATTCTTCAGCGGTGGCCCGGGCATCTTGCAGTGGCTCTACCCCAATGAGCTCTTCCCTACCCATGTGCGCGCATCAGCGGTGGGTATCTCCATCTCGATCTCGCGTATCGGCACCATCATCTCGACCTACGGCACGCCGATCTTCCTCGAGAACTTCGGCGTTGGACCGACCATGCTGGTAGCTGCAGGACTCGTCATTTTGGGATTGGTGCTTTCGGTCATGATGGCACCGGAGACACGTGGACAATCGCTCCAGGAATCAAGCATGTTGAACTAGCGATCGACGGCGCCTTGCGCAACGTTCAAATTTCGTAATGGCGCTCAAGATCCGTTTGGGCAGGTTCGTCTGGTAAGCTGACATCTATGTTCGAACAACAGCCTCAACAGCACTCCTTGCACACGCACGAGCACCCAGACGAGCCGCAGCCCGAATGCCATTGGGAGCTGGTCTGCGAAGATCCGCTCGTCTATTCAGCCCATGTACGCTTCAAGAATCTCGGTGATGGCGTTTCCAATAGCTATCTGGTCTACGACGATGGAGAGTGGCTGATGGTAGATGCCGGTGCGCCAGGCGAACAGTCCTACCACATCATGCGCGAGGCGCTCGAAGCGATCGGGGTCGATCTCGGCAAGCTCAAACTCTTCTTGACGCACCAACACTTCGACCATTCTGGTCAGGTGAACGATATCTTGGCGCCAGGTACGCCCATTTACGGATCGCAGATCGGGTTCGAGAGCAGGCATGAGCCGATCGCCTCCGAGATCGATGAGCTCTTCTTCCGACGCATGCTGGCGATGGGTGCGAGCCCTGCTGATGCGCAAGCCTACGAAGCCTGCAATCGCGAGACGATCTTCATCGACGAGGAGCGCTTTGATATTCGCCCCGTTAAGGAAGGCGACACTATCACGGTCGGGAATCGCACGCTCCAGGTCTTCGAGGTGCCGGGGCATTCTCCCGACTCTCTCGTGCTCTTCGATGCCGATGCGGGCATCCTGTTCAGTGGTGATCATGTTCTTACCATCACCACACCTGCTATCGATTCGTTCTTCACCGGTGAGGACGGTTACGAGCGCTATTTCGAGAACCTGAAGAAGGTGCAGAAGCTGGAGCCCCGCCTGGTGCTCCCTGGTCATGGCAGCCCGATCAAGAAGGGCTTCTCGGACCGCATCAACGAGATCATCGATCGCAAAGCTGAGCGCCGTCGTGAGGTACTGCGCGCCATCGCTGCGCATCCCTATTGTATGGGAGAGACGGTGGCCCGCCTCTGTTCGAAGCGCCCTGAACCTGAACAGTGGTACAAGCTTCCTGCGGTCGCGCGCTACTACCTGCTGCTTGAAACGTTCGTCATGATCCAAACGCTCGTGGCGCAGGGCATCGTCCAGCGCATGGTACTCACAGACGACGGGATCTACCGTCTCAAAGCTGCGAGCGGTTTCTAGCAAACCCTTCACGAACAAAAAGCCAGACCGCATGGACTGAGCAGGCGATCTGGCCCATAAACGAGGAAAAGGCACCTCCGAGCATGTGCCTTTTCCTTATCTTTAGGAGGGTATGTTCAAGCTGTTGTCTTGCGGGACGATATCCGTCCAAGGACTAGCGGCCGACCCACTTCGGCTCGCGCTTCTCGGTGAAAGCCAGCGGGCCTTCGATGCCATCTTCTGTCTTCTCGAGGAAGCGATACGCAGCATCGCAATAGCGCATAGCATCCTCTTCGCTCATCTGGTCGCAAGCATGGACAAGATACTTGGTCCATTTGAGCGCGAGCGGCGCATTCTGCAGGATGGTCTCAGCGATCTCGATCGCCTTATCCATGACCTCATCCGCAGGAACAGCATAATTGATCAGGCCAAGCTCTTTCGCCTCAGGCGCTTTGATCTTCTTGCCGGTCAGCAGCAACTCCATGCAGTCCTTGCGGTTGATGTCGCGAGCAAGGCGCACGATACCGCCCGTTGAAGCGATGATGCCAAGGCCGACTTCGGTGCAGCCGAACTTCGCATTCTCATTGGCGACCACGATGTCGCAGGAGATCGCGATCTCCATGCCACCACCTGCAGCACTACCATTCACTGCCGCAATGATCGGCTTCGAGCAAACGCGCGCGGTCAAACCACCGAAACCATGTTCGGTGACCGTCTGGCATTCGCCACCTTCAGAAAGCTCCGAAAGATCCTCGCCAGCGCAAAATACCTTGCCCGTACCCGTAACGATGATCGCACGGACTGCTGGATCCGTCTCAGCGTGGTTCATGATATTCTCCATCGCGCGAGACGTTTCGCCATTCAAAGCGTTAGCAACATCTGGTCGATTGATGCGCATGATCAAAAGGCCATCGTCACGAAGGTCTGAAACGACCGTATCAGTTCCGTAGTAATCTGCCATGTTATTCCTCCTTGTAGTAAAGGTTCCCCCTCCTGCTTGACCGCCCGCTGAACATGTTCACGCAAAGCTTGCCAAGCACGATTTTCATAGTATAGGTCGCGGGACACAGGGGCATCACATAAGGCTACGTATTGTTCAGATACCGTAAAACAATACCCTCACTACTTATTGAGTAGAGGCCATTGATTAGGCAGTTCAGCGGCAAGTTCAGCGCGAAATGCATTGCATTACCACCCGAACAACGAACAGGATGCAATGATCAAGAAGGCCGTGGTGGAAGCACTCTTCATACAATTGTTTTATGAGCAAACTTTTTTATAGAACACTGGTTCATCTCTGGCCATGATACGACCCATGGTTGGCACCATGGCCTCTACCTGCACCATGGCCCCGACCGTTATCAAAGTCCCTATGCGCTCCATTGTTTGCATTCTGTCCCTGATTTGACCCTGTTGGATCATCCGACGCGCAGGCAGCAATGCGATCATGCAACTCGCGCATGGATAGGCGAGAGCACTCCTCGAGCGTAGTATCGGGGTCCAATTCGATCAGTTTGACGGCTGCAGCATACCGGCCGCAACCCATGCCATGACTATGAGCCTCTTCATAGAATTGCTGGCTTGCAACACTGCATGTACTCCTGCAAGGAACACTCGCAAGCCATGCTTCACTCGCATGGATCAAAGCCTGTTCCTGAGCCTGATCCTGAGAAGATACGCTCACCGTAACGAATGCATCTTCTTCAAAATACGGAGCGAGAGCATCGCTTTCAGCCAGTGTTTTCAGCGCTTGTTCGTAGCTCATACCTTCAAGAGCAACCTTTGAAAGAGCCTCTACTCCATCATCATTGATGCCTTCGGAATCCACTACTGTTCCCGACTGGTCCAGTTTTAGCTGGATCGAGGGATTGATGTCTATGTCTACGAACGCCGTAGGTTCAAGGATTTCTTCTACCGTTGTTTCATGCTGAGGAATAGCGAAGAGAGCAGCCGCCACGATAAGGCATGCAGCTAGTGCTCCGCTCAAGATCGTCATGGTCTTTCGACGCTTCATCCTCTTAAAAGAAGGCTCGATGACAGGGGCTTTTTCATTTGCACTCGATAAAGCTGACCGATCCACATGCGCATCAGCAGACGAGCGGTCAAGAACGCGATCAAGCGTCTGCTGCTTTACCGTTTGAGGCAGCTCGATGCTATCAAAGGCAGCTTTAACCTGTTCTTCCAGCTCATGATCTCTCATGACAGCGCCTCCTTCAACATCTTCTTTCCACGCGCTATCCAGGAATAGACCGTGTTTACAGGAGCATCTACTATCTCTGCGATCTCTGGCGCGGTATAGCCTTCATAAAGCGATAGAAAAAGAGGAAGGCGCGGCGGATCATCCAACGAACGGAATGCCTCCACTATCTCTAAATGTCGTGATTCTTTTGGGTCTTCATCCACAGAAAACTCGCAGCATGGACTCTCAGTTTCCTGATCGAACGAATGGTCTTTTCGATGCGCCGCACGCAGCATGTCACGACATACATTGGACGACACCTTGATGAGCCACGCCTTGCAATGCTCGTCATCCTGGAAATCCGTTTCCTCGGCAAGCGCATACTTCAAGAATGTCTCCTGAAAAGCATCTTGCGCGTCGTGGCTATGCCGGAAGAAGGTAACGCATACACGCCACACCGTTGACCCAAAGGTATCTATCGCTCTCTCAATGTCGTCACTCTTGCGCACATCATGCCTTTTCGCTAATACTCGTTATCAGGAATGTCTGCCATGGTGGCCACGATTGGCTGCTTCGCAATTAGCAGTCCCTCGATTGTCACACACTCCATCACCATCTGCATCAACATATCCTTGCCCACAAGCTGGTTCATGTCTATTCCCTGATGAAGGTCCTGCAGAGGAATTGGGGCCTTTCCCTGCCCTCCCCTGTCCTAAGCCTTCAACAGCACACCAAGAAGAATCACAGGTTCCCTGTTCATAGTGATCGCAAACACCATTACTATTCTCGTCGATGAATCTTTGGCTATTTGCAGCTGGACGAGATGCCTTGTTCGTAACCGCAGCAGACCGATCATCCGCGTTCGGTTGAGCGGACTCAGGTTGCTCGTTCGCGGCTGGAACGGTCGTGTCAAACTGATCGACCTGCCTCTCAATACCGAACGCGCTCTCAGCTTGCACTGCGTTTTCGGTTGAGAACACGGCCGCCGAACCGAATGCGAGCGCAGGGATCGCTAGAACAGCGCATACCGCCACTGCTAACAAAGCAAAAGACCGCTTCTTCATGTGCTTCTTCATGAGGTAACCTTCCTCTTATACTTCCTCTCTTCTCTTAACACGATTCAGCGCTGCAAATCCTTGCAAAAAAGAAAGAAGGGAATCAAAAACGGAGGATATTTACTTCTGTTATTGATGCCGCGTTTGTACTCGTAGGAGAGCTTAGAGCGCTGCTG
>UMLB01064477.1_pt1 | contig 40649 bp, 40 predicted proteins | sample 1966481 | NCBI WGS metagenome assembly UMLB01 (sample SAMEA4836192, study PRJEB28245) | human gut metagenome | biome: gut microbiome; material: fecal sample | place: Denmark | collected 2008 | reverse complement strand
GAGAAGGAAATGTGTAGTGTTTATCCGCGGATTTGATCCTGTTCTTGATAATAAGATTGATACAGCAAAACATCCACTTTGGAAAGAGTTATGCAGGGAAAAGAAGAAATATCGTTATGATGCCAGGCTGGACAGGGTTAAACCGGACCAGATGCTTATAAATGCGATGGATATACAGCATCTTGTTACATTAGATGACATTAATGAGAAAGATTATAAATATGAAAAGATGGTGGCGGAAAAGACGAGAAGTGAAATGCCCGGGGAATTCAGAAGAAGCATAATACAGATAGACGTTGCGGATTTGATGGCATTGGATCCGGATAAGATGGATTATGAAGATATGTTGCATCTGGAGAACGACCTGGAAGAGATAAAAAGAAACAGGCTTGCGGCTGAGAAAAGAGAAGAACAGTTAAAAGAAAAAATAGAACTGGAGGAGAAAGAAAAAATCCGGATAGATGAGTTAAACCGTGATGAAACAATGGCAGTTTTAGCATTAAAACAGAGAGGTTTCACGGAAAAACAGATCAAGATTATTCTTGTGCTGGTAAACAGTAATAAAAACTGGGATATGTTATTAGACTTTTTTGAACCGGAATTTACCGAAGAAGAGCTGGAAGCATATGTGAAGAAATTATCAATGTAAAAATTGTGTACTATAGTAAACAAATTTGTGAAAATAGTCTCATAGAGTTCAACGACAAAGCGGCATTTATTGTGTAAAATAGGAACATCTTTGAAGAAAGGAGGCAAGTGGTAATGAAAAGAAGGATACATACTGTAAAAGATAAAATCAGATTGCTGCTGTGTACAGTGATTATGGCTGTAGGAATGACAGTTCCGGCAATGGCAACAGAAGCTGACAGTACCGGTGTTTTAACTGGACTAACGAATTTAAAAGTATTGTTATTAAGTGCCGTGACTTTGGTGGGTGTTATCTTTACAATCATGGCAATCTCAGATTTATCTACCGCAATCGGAGACCGGGATACGGCATCCATGAAGCAGGCAGGAATGAAACTGGCTGGGTCCCTGTTGATGGCAGGAGCTGGTTCTGTTTTAACTTTTTTGGGAGTAACCGGAACAATATAAGCGGAGAAAGGAGCAAAGAATGGATTTTGTAAGTGATATTTTAACTCCGCTTGGAACCAAAATGGGTGATTCCCTGAACAATTTGGCCAGAACAATTATAAAAGGTGGCTGCACCTTTTATAATCGGCTGGTCAACCTGGCCTCTGATTTTTTTACACAGTCACCGGCAGAGTTTGCCGGTGGGGAAGGCTCGGATGCATGGAATCTGATTATGAACTGTAATACCGTGTTTGTAAGTATTGCAGGAACGCTGCTGATCGTATTCTGGTTAATCGGATACATGAGTGAAATTACAGATATCCGGCAGGAAGTCCGTATGGAACAGCAGATAAAGATGTATATAAAACTGCTGTTTGCGGAATTTCTGGTATGTAATGCATTAAGCATTGTGAGTTGGATTTTCAGTATTGGAGCGAATGTCTGTGGAAAACTTCTGGGAACCGGAATGAATCTGGGAGTTGATTATGCAGCTGATATCAGGCCCAGTCTGGAAATGCTTAATTCAGAGAGTAATTCTTATGTCCAGGGATTGACCAGTCTTGGAAATAACATTGGATTGTTGATACTGGCAATTATTTTCGGAATGTTGATTATTGCAATCGCTGTCACCATTTTTCTGGCATCGATAAAACGTTTTCTGAAAATACTGGTATTAATTCCATATGCTACTCTAGCAGGAGCAACTGTAGCAGGTAACCATACCATTCAAAGAACTGCGGAAAGTTTTTATCGCTATGCGATTGCCGCAAGTTTTGAAGTAGTAACGATGCTGTTAATGCTTGGAATCGGTACTGCTTTGTTAAAAGGAAATATGCTGCAGGATTTAGCAGGAACAGCACCGGCTGCATCAGATGGTGCCGGTACCATACTGGTATATATCCTTCAGATGTTAGGAGCAAAGGCTGTTTTACTTGGCTGTGTTGCAACTGGAATCAAGCAGTCAGAACAGATTACACAAAGGATTGTTGGTTAGAAAGGAGGAGATGAACCGAAATGAATAAGGTAAGGCTTACGGGTAAAATAAGAGATATGGAAAGTAAGTTCTTACATGAAAGATTACTTGTTGGTGTAAGATTTACAATGAATGTGGATTCAGATATTTTTGAGTGTCTGGCAATCGGAAAACTGGCAGAAAAACTGATAAAAGAAGATGAATTGTTATATGATACGGTATCTCTCTATGGCAGACTGCAGAATTACAGGTATAAGGATATTAATTATACGATACATAAAAATAAGTATATTGTAGTTTACAATCTGCAAAAAGGAAATGAAGTAGCTGAAATATCCGGAGAAGATGAAAAGAAGATTAATCAGAAGGTTCAGGAATACTTAGATGCAGGACAGGCACCGCTTAACATGATCGCGGACGCATATACATGAGGAGGCTGAGATGTTACAGATCAATACAAATCCGGATCTGGATGATTATAAAGAAAGTGTCATTGCCGGGATGACAGCAAAAGAGACTCTGTGGGCCGGAGCCGGACTTCTGGCAGGATCGGCAGCAAGTATTCTGCTGCATATGTTTTTACATATTCCATTATTTTTATGTATATACGCAGCGATTCCGGTCAGCATTCCATTTATCCTGACAGGATTTTCCATCAAAGACGGTATGACTTACTGGCAGCGACGGAGACAGAAGAAAAACCGGAGAAAAACACCAGCATTATGTTATATATCAACCGAGTGCAGGAGTGTCTATCAGAACATTGAAAGAAGAACAGAGAAAGATCAACAGGAGCAGGATAAGGAAGAAGAATTTGATCAGTTACTAAAACGAATGAAACGGATTGGCATGATTGCAGGAATATTAATCGTTGTCATTATTATTGTCATTATTGCAGTTTTGATTTTAGGAGGCCGACGATGATAGAGATGAATTATATCTATGAGGTGCAGGATCACTTTATCAACGATCCGAAAGATTCTAAATTGATGATAAAACTGCATACAGATTATAACAATGATGCCGTAAAAAAAGAAATCCTGAAAATCGCAAGAAATGAGTTTATGTTAAGAAAAGTCAGAAAAGAAGAGATTGATGACTATGTTTCAACTTTTGAAACTTATATGTGGAAATATTATATTATTGAACCATTGCTTCAGAATCCGGAAATTACGGATATCAATCTGTATAATGAGAACCATGTTACAATTCTGACAGGAGATAACAAGAGAAATGTAAGTGATGTCAAATTTCAAGACAGGAAAGATTATGAGCGGTTCATCCGTGTTACTGCCCTGAAAAATGAAGTAAATCTGTCAAATGTAAATGCACAGCAGGTATTCGTTGACAGCACCAGTAATGAAAAATATAAGTTGAGAATAGATATAAGCACTGAATTTCTGAACTGTTCCGGCATTCCATATATGCACATAAGAAAAAATCCAAAAACAAAATATCAGACGGAAGACCTGGTACGAATGGGTGTTATGTCGGAAGAAGAGATGGATTTCATTATCGAACGATTTAATCATGGTTCAGGAATGTTAATTGTCGGTGAGGGCAATAGTGGAAAATCAACCTTGTTGAATGCTCTGCTGGATAAAGCCAATCACAATAAAAAAATTCTGGTGGCACAGGAATCGGATGGAGAACTCTTTACAGATTATGAAAACGGCGGTCATCCGGATATCTTATTTCAGCATCTTGTAAAAAATAATGGTGAAGGAAGTATTCAATATAATCTGGGTGCTTTGATTGAAAAAGGACTTGTTTCCGATTTCAACATGTTTATTATCGGGGAAATAAAAGATGGTGATGCAGCTGCGATGCTTTTGAATGCATCTTTTACAGGTGCACAGGCAGTAGCAACCCTGCACGGACCAAATGAAATTTCAGGAATAGAAAAAGCGGCAGATTATATCTGTCAGGGATCCAGATATCAATATAAAGAGGCATTGAAATATTTAAGAACATTTGAGACGATTATCTTTATGAAGAAGCGGAAACTGGGTGGTATTGCAACGATTCAGGGATGGGATGCAGGAAAAGAGGAGCTGATAATCAAATCTGTGCAAATCAGACCGAAAAGGCTGAAAGATTATCTGATAGCAGGGTAGGTAGATATGGATATAATAATAATTTGTAATATACTATTGCTTTTTCTGAGCATATTTCTTGCGGTACTATTTGTAGGAACTGCAAAGAAGAGCAGGGCATTTCTGTATAAAAGTGTAAACCGGACGATGGACAAGGCGAAACATACAGCACTGAAAAGGAAAGAGAAAGAAGAGGCACTCCGGCTTGAAGATGGAAAACAGGAAAAGACGAATTTTCTATTCCGACTGGACGTAAGTCTTGCACAAAGCGGACTGTCTGCAAGGATTCCATTTTTAAATACCGAGCTGTTTCTGGGGTTTGTAATCCTGACGATTGCGGCAGGGTTTATTTTGGGACTGAGGGAAGGCTTGCTTACTGGCAGTATGGCTGCATTCATCATTGCTTTTTTACACTATCTGCTCATTTATCTTTTAACTGCAAGAAATTATAATCGCACAGAGAAGCAGATTATCCGGTTCGTAGGGATGCTTAAAAATTATGCCCGGACAAACGATGATTTAATTGCAATTTTTAGAAGTGTAACCGTATATCTGGATGAACCGTTAAAATCTGTTGTAGAAGAGTGTACCGCAGAAGCGGTGGCGACTGGTGACCTTTCTGCGGCAATGATGAGAATGGAATTAAAGATAGAACACAAAGAGATGAAAAAAATTATCAATAACCTTGAAATCTGTGCGAGAAGAAAAGCAAATTATGAGGTAATTATAGACCGATCCATGGAACAGATACGTTCCTATATTGCTGCAACAGAAGAAAATAAAAAGATGGTTTCCGGAGCAAGGAAAACGATTCTGATGATTCTTGCAGTTGGAGCATTGTCTATCACGATGATGAATGACTTTGCAGAAGGAGGGATTATTCCTTTCCTGAGACAGTCCTTTATCGGGGAATGTATATTGTTTTATTTGTTTCTCGTATTGTTCTATACAATGTGGAAATTGATTTCCATGGGAAAGAAAAGTTAAGGAGGCAAAGGTGAATTATCATATTGCTGCGGTAATCACTGCGTTTTTGATTGCCGGGCTTGTCTCGGTACTGGTAAGTATTATTACTGCAAACCGGATCAGGGATGAAGATTTGATTGCTGCAAGAAAGATAACACAAAAGAGGGAACAGCAGGTAAAAGAAGAGAAGTACCGGAAAATATTTTTCAGGAAGAAATTTTCTTATGAGGAAAAAGTACTGGAATTATCCAGATTGGGAATCGACTATCATATCGGGAAAAGCATAACTCCAACAGAATACCTGATGATAAAAATCTGCATTGCAATATTGACCGGCATGGTTGGAATATTTGCAATCGGGCCGGCAGGATGCATCACAGGTGTCACAGGTTATATGCTTCCGACATTGTTTTTTAAATGGCAGAATGAAAGAGATAATGAAAAAATGCTGCCAGACATAAAAACAGTATATGATACTTTGATCGTGAGTTTGGAAGCAGGTGTTTTTCTGACAGAAGCGATTGCAGACTGTTACCAGCGAATCGAATTTAAACGGCTAAAAAAAGCACTGTTAGAGCTAAATTCTGAGCTGATAGCGAAAAATCAGATGGAAGACGCTTTAAATGCATTTGAGTGTAAGTTCAACAACGATTACATCAGTAATCTTTGCGTGATTTTAAGGCAATCCTCACAATCCGGATTATCTGTAGATATGCTTGCAGATATGGCAAAGCATCTAAATGATGTAACAAAGGCATTAAACCTAAAGCGTCAGCGGAAACTTGATGGCGAAGAACTGAAAATAGAGATTATGCTGTATCTTGGTATTATAGCAGTGTGTCTTTATATTACACTGTCAAATTTTGGCAGCACATTAAATCAATTATTTTAAATTCAGGAGGAAGAAAAGGAATGAGAAAAGCAATGGATTATCTGGCAATAAAGGCTATGACAGGAAAAGAACATTTAAAAGAAAAATGCAAAGCTATTGTAACAGGAAAACATCCTGGTGTGGATGGAGTTGTGGTTTCACTGATATTGATTGTTGTAGCAGTGGCTGCAATGATTCTGTTCCGAAATACAATCATGACAACGATATCTACGGCATTAGAAACTGTAGATGCGAAAATAACAACATTATTCAGCGGTTCAGCAACTGGCGTATCATAAAATGAATATGCTGCAGAAACATGAGGGAGATATGGGTATTGGCTCAATGCTCGGTATAATTATTACGCTTTTTATATCACTTGTTCTTATTATGTCCTATACCTCCTGGCATACGAAGCTTGCCGTAAAAGACAGTATAGTTTTAACAATAAACAGTTATCTGAAGTCAGTGGAAACGGCCGGCTGCTTTACGGATGAGTTACAGGAAGAACTGGAAGAGGAACTGAGTCAGTATGGACTGGAAAATATAACATTCAGTGGAAGCAGTTTTTCTCCGGTGCAGTATGGAGATAAAGTATATCTTCATGTTTCCGGTAAACTGCATCTTACCGTAACTCCGACGTTAGTTATCAGTGATGGTAGCATACAGTTTACAAATGAGAGCTATATGGATGTTGATATAATGCGAAAAGGAAATTCATTTTATTAATTATGATAAAACAGATTATAAACAGGAAAAAAGAGGGAACTTCTGATATTTTTATATGTCTGATGATTATTGTCTGCCTGCTTATGATTACTTTGTACAGTGTGCAGCTTAGAATTGCACAAAATACAAAGTATGAGATGGATGCAGCGGTCATAATGGCTGCTGAATCTACTCTGTTAATGGATTTATATCAAATGTCCAGTACAGGAGAAAGTGTGCTGGATTGTACCGGTAATGCATATTCTGCCGGAGCTTATGAGAATCCGGCAGAGGCAACAAAACAGGCATGTAAGATTGCTTATGAACGGTTCCAGGAAAACCTGACGTTAGAAGAACATACATATATAACAGGAATACAGCTGAATGAGTTTACTGTTTATAATCTAACAGAGCAGGCAATTTATATAGGAACCTATAATGGAAACAGTTATAAAACCGAAACCGATACAGAGTTTAAGACAGTAAAAGATGTAAAAGGAAAAGAGCGAAAGATAACGGAAACATCTGTGTATGTAGATATCCGGTTTACTGTTGAGATATTCGGAAGAACTTATGAAATACCAATAACGGAATATGTCTATGGAAAGGTGTAAAATATGTTGAAAAAAGTAAAAAGTATCATTGTGATACTTATAATTGCAGCAGCTGTTTTTGCAATATTATTGACAATCGAAAAGCAGGAAGTAAAAAAGTATGAACGGATAACACTTATTGTTGCAGCAAATGATGTTCCATCAGGAACAAAACTTACAAGGGAAAATGTCAGGGATTATTTTCAAACAAGAAAATGTGATGTTTCTTTAAACAGCCAGTATGCAGTCAAAGATTATGAGGAACTGAATGGAATGTATGTTAAGGATAAAATCTATGCGAATACAATAGCATATACATATCAGTTTTCGGGAATTGATTTTACAAATGAAAATATAACAGACAGAGTAAATGTCTCCTTTACCGCAAGTCTCGCAGATGCGTTGATTGGTACACTCCGGATGGGGGATGTTGTAAAGCTGTATGTTGTAAATGCACAAAGCACACAGGCAGAAATCAGCGAGCTATTAAGCTATCCGGTAATTATTGAAGAAGCTTTCGATTCATCCGGAGTACTGATAAAACCGGGTGATGAAACAACCCTGGCAACCAATTATACAATAACGATCGATAAATCAGATGAAGCAGCTTTTTATGAAAAATTGAGTACTGGAAATGTAAAGATTGTCAAAAAAGTGGAAGATGATGCATAAAAGAACCTTGCGGCAATTGCTGCAAGGTTCTTTTGGAAAAAATGAACATAAGGGTCATTCTTATTATATCTTATTATGAGGAAAATACAAGTAAACTATAAGAGAAAAAGAATGGACGAATATCTCATAAAAGAGATAGAAATGGAGGTGGATAAGTGATTTTATACTATAAACTGGTAAAAATCAGAGAGCATGGAATCAGTGAAACAGCGGAGTTTCACAAAAATAATGTAGATTATCTGGTTCGGTCGTATCTGGAGAAAGATCCGGACAGGAAAGAGATTTATGCGGTTATGGAGCAGGAACAACAACTGCTTATCCGGCAGAAAAATGGATGTTCAGAAAATGTTATGCTGGAGATGACGCTAGAAGATTCGGAACTGGAATTGGAATGTCAGAAAGCAGCCGGAAGAATCCAGCAGAAACTTATATTAAAAGAAACTGAACTGCAAAAGGAAGAAACAGAACGACTATTGGAACGTGCCGGAAGTAAATTAGAGAAAAAGCAGAATTTTTCCTGGATGCGGGCGATTAAAAAGAAAATGGAGACAAGGAAAGCCTTTGTTGACAAGAGGATGGAAGATTATGATTTCCGGGAAATAGATGTATCAGATACTATTTTTTATAACTGCAGCTTATGCCGGGCAAATTTTTCACATGTAAACATGGAAAATACGTTATTTATCAACTGTGACCTGACAGATGCAATATTTTATAAAGCACATACTGCAGGTGCGGCAGTGATACAGAGCGAGAAATCAATGAACAAAACAGGAGAATGGAATGAGAAGGAATAGATATTTTACCCTGAGAAAGAAAAAGAAAGAGCAGGATTATTATGAAGTAAACAAAAAACAGCATATATTACCATATGACAGAATTTATCCAAATGGTTATTTTGAAAAGAATGGTATTTATAGTGTAATGTTTGAGCTTGGTCAGTCAGAAACGAACGAAGGAGATATGATAAGCGAACTGAGAAGATCGGAGTTTGACTTTCGGATTTTTAACCGGAATGAAAAGAGATACCTGATGATTTATGAAACCTGCAGCGGATATAAGATATTTGATGAGTCAGTACAGACAGCAATGGAAAGAATCAGAACAGCCGGTGAAATCTGTAGAATTCTGACGGCAAATGAAAGAATACGTTTCCTGCATGAGGGATATCTGATCTTTCAGACCAGGAAAAGTCTGAATATATCGGATTATCTGAACAATATGGCAGAATGTGCCGCGGATTTTCAGGACAGAAAAGAGGATATGAAACTGCAGATAAAAGAAGAAAATGGTTGTTATGCTTTGATAGGGATACATTCATTTCCGGATAATCACGAGCAGATGGAGAAATGTGTTACACGGCTGGTAAAGGAGCCGGCAACCTGTTCATCTGTCCGTATTTTTGAAAGCGTAAAAGATGAGATTGTACGGAATAAGATAAATGAACTCTATATGGGGATTGAAGGAGTACTTGTGAGAATGAAGCGGACGGATCGAAAATTTTATGACTGGTTTGATTTACTGGAAGCGATGGAGGCAGAAGAAACGGGGAGATATACGTTTTGTGGTTGTCTGTCATGTATCTGTGGTAAAGACGAAGAAGCAACAGACAAAATCATTGAAAAGCTACAGAAAGATATAAAAGAAAGTGGCGGAAGGCTGGCAATCTATGCTGCAGGAAAGAAAAAAGTCCTGGAACAGATTTTGGGAATCGGAACGGAAGAAGGATTTACACGCATTATACTTACAGAAGAAATAGGTGGAATGCAGGCTGGAACAATAGAAAAGAGCAGTAATGTTCCGGTACTGAAGAAGAATATTATTTAGGAGGAAGGCATACATGGGAATCTTTTATTCATCAAGAAAAGAGTTTGCAGAATTAAAAAAACCACAGAAGCTGTTTCGCCAGGTACCGGAAAATGTACAGGAAACACTTGAAATTTTGAGAATTGCACCGGGCGGAGTGATGGAAGTAGAAAAGAATCTCTACTCGAAATCGTATCAGATTGAAGACTCAAATTATAACACATTGACCTATGAAGAACAGCTGGAGTTCTTTCTGCGGTGGAGTAAACTCATCTCTTCCATAGATAATCCCTTCAAGATTACGATCATAAATCAGCTGCAGAACATGACAGAATTTCATGAAAAGATACTTTATCAGAAAAAATGGGATCATCTGGATGAAGCCAGGGAAGCATTTAATGAGATTATTGAAACAAAGATGCTGGAAGGACGGCATGGGATTGAGCAGATAAAAATCCTGACATTAAGTGTGAAACGAAACAACTATGAAGAAGCAAACAACTATTTTTCAACTGTAGAGGCAAGTCTTTTCCGGAATTTTGCAGGATTGAAATCAACACTTCTTCCTTTAAATGCAAATGAAAAGCTACAGCTTTTATATAATTTTTATCATATTGGAGAAGAAGATTATAATATTGATATTGCAAAGCTGTTAAAAGAAGGAAAAGACTGGAGAAATGAGTTGTCCTGTGACATGTTGGATTTTACGGGAAGTGATAAGTATTTCCGGACGGAAAAGAAGTATTGTACTGCAATGTATGTTGTGCCTGGAAAGTATCCGGCAACGATTACAGATGAATTTCTGAATAAATTAGTCAGTTTTAACGAACCAAGCATTTTTTCGATTGATTTTGTTCCTGTTTCGCAGACCCTGTTAAAAAAGGTACTGGATGTGAAACTGGCCGGAATTGAAAGCAGTATTTCCAGACAGCAGCAAAAACACAACGATCAGAAGAATTTTTCTTCCGAAATCTCATATAAAGTAAGAAAGCAGAAGCAGAGTATTGAAGATATGATTCAGGATGTTGAGGTGAATGATCAGAAAATCTTCTGGACAGGAATTAATTACGTTCTGATGGGAGATGACAAGAAGAAAATGGAAAATGCGATTGCAAGTATTAACCTTGTGCTTGATCATGACGGATTTAAAGCGGAAACATATAAAATGCGGCAGAGAGAAGGATTTAATACGGTATTGCCGATCGGGGTGCGGCAGGTTGACCAGATGCGGGGACTGCTTACGAATTGTGCGTCTGCCTATCATCCATTTTTTGCCAAAGATATTTATATGAAAGACGGTTCATTTTTCTATGGGGTAAATCAGCTCAGTAAGAGGATTATTATGGGAGATCGGAAAAAGCTTGAGAATGCAAGTGGATTTGTAGTGGGAATTCCGGGATCCGGAAAGAGCTTTACCGGTTCTAAACTGGAAATCGGACAGGTTCTGATTAATACAAATGATGATATTATTATCATCGACCCGACGTATGAATACATAGATGTGTCAAAAGCATTTGTTGGAGAAATTCTTTATTTTGCGGATTATGCACAGACATTTATCAATCCGTTTGACTTTGATACAGACCTTTGTGATGATAAAAGGAAGTTTAATCAGTTAAAGAAAGAAAAATCCCAGCTAATGATGGGTATCTGCAGCCAGTGTATGACAGGAGAATTTCATTCCGGTCATTATTCCATTGTGGATCGGTGTGTAAGAATCTTGCTGGAACAAATTGCACTGGAAAGAGAAGGAGAAAGACAAGTTCCACTGATGTCAGATTTTCGGGAAATTTTAAGCCAGCAGCCGGAACCACAGGCAGACGATATCGCACTTGCTTTGGAAAGGTTTACGGAAGGAAGTTTAGATATGTTCAATCATCAGACGAATATAAATATAGAAAACAGGTTAATGGTCTATGCCTGCAGGGATATCGGCGAACAGCTGATGAATATTGCGATGGTAATTATGTTAGATAATATCACAAACAGAATTCTTCATAACATGAATCAGGGAAAAGCTACCTGGCTTTACATCGATGAGTTTCATATCTTTCTGCAGAACCCGTATACCAGGGATTATTTTATCACATTATGGGCGAAAATCCGAAAAGTAGGAGGAGTGCCGACCGGCATTACCCAGAATCCATCGATGATTCTTTCAGATTCAAAGATCTCATCTCTTTTAATGAATTCTGAATATGTAATGATTATGAAGATCGATGGACCGGATGCAGAAGAAATGATCCGAAACTTTGAATGGATGTCTGGTGCAATGAAAGATTATATGACACAGGCAGAGCGTGGAATGGGAGTAATTCGTTTTGGCAATACAGTAGTTCCGTTCGATTGCAGAATTGAGAAGGAAAGTCCGGTCTATGACTTATATAATACAGATTTCCATGAAAAAGCAAGAGTAAAACAGTCACTAGAAAAGTTGAAAAGGGATGAACAGAGATGAAGCAGAAAATCCAGACTGCAGAACAGAAACTGAAGGAACAGCTGGAGTTCGGGAAGAAAACAGAAATAAAAAGTCCGGGATTAAACCAGCAGCAGAAAATGGCATTGATTCAGGAAGAACTGTTTCAAGAGGAACGGCTGGAAAAGCTGAAAAAATCGGGAAAACGAAACAGAGATTTACTGGGAAATGTTCTGGATTATGCAGAAGCAGGAATAGAGCTGCCGGAAAAAGCAGCAGATAAACTTCCAGTGATTGCGGAAGAACAGGAAGATGCCGCCGAACTGGCAGATAAGGAAAGTGATGTTCTTTTAAATGTGGCGAAGACTACAGGGAAAATAAAGAATCATATGTTGAACGCATATTCTGAGAAGAAAGCAGTTAAGAAAGAGATAAAAAGAGGAACTGCGATCGGAAAAAGCCTGCAGGAGATGGGGGAAAAAGGAGAAAAAGCCAGAGCTGAGATATTAAAGGGAAATGAAAAGCCGGTCTGGAAGATTGAAAAGAAAGCCTATAAGATAAACAGAAGCCAGAGCAGAAAGTTAGAGAAGGACTTAAAGAAAATCAACAGCCGGTATGATAAACGGATAAGACATGCGGATTCACCGCAAAGAGCAAAGGAACAATATCGCAGCAGAGGACTGGAGCAGATCGCAGCAGGAGTTACCAGGACAGAGAGAACAGATAAAAAGACAAAGAAAGCTGTTTATAAAAAAGTGAAAAAATATGGTGGTCTGGAAAGTGCAGCCGTGATAGCAGCTTCGTCTTCGATGGCACTGGATAATCAGGTTAATTGGCCGGCATTTAAAAAGACTGCCATAAAAGAAGTAAGTGGAATAAAGAATGGGAATCTTATGCGTGTCCAGGAGCTGGAAAAGTCACTTGGAATCCGGGCCGGAAATATAGGCATGGATAACAGGATATCAGGCATTACCCCGGCAGCAACAAGATCTGCCAGGAAGTCTGTGGCAGTATTTGGAAAAATGTCAGCGGAAGATGCCGCTGAACGTTTCATGAAGAAGCAAGAGAGGATAACCGGAAAAAAGTTAAGGCATCTGACAGCAAAGAAGCAGCACCGGAAGGATAAGCTGGAGAATAAGGCTGCCCTAAGAAAAGCAAGAATGGATTTTGTGATAAAGTCTATTCTGGAAGATGAGCAGGAGACAGAGCAAATTGCAGGTGTGGAATTGGTAAAGAGAGTGTTCTTTATTCATGGAACATCTGCGTTGAAAAAGATGGCAGAGAAGTCGGGGCAGCTAATATTTTTTATCATCGGCGGCATTGTGCAGCTGTTTGTGTCCTTATTTATTCTTCTATTTTCCATGCTGCTTACGTTTCTTGTGCCGGCATTGTTAATCGGAGTCTGTGTTTTAACTATTTACTCAGCCATTGCCTGGATCGGGGGATTTTTTAATTTTGGAGATGGAAAGGGAGTCGTTACAGTGGCATCCTCTGAGGTAAATCTTACCCAGAAAGCAAATATTTTGTACGGGGACCTGAATGATGAGATTAATGCATATCTTGCAAAGAGCAGGGTAAAAGTAAATACAGAAAAGGAATATGTGGAAGAAACGTATGAAGTAACCTATCCATGTCGGAGCAGTCCGGCAAAAGGAGATCTGCTTGCGGATTATTTTACAAAGCTTGCGGATGAAAAGGCAGAAGATATAACAGAGGATGAACTTCTTCCCTATATGAATGTGAATACTTATCGGGAACAGACTGCCTTAAATACCGTGTTTAACCAGATGAATTATTTTGGTGCGGAAACATACAGTGAAAGCAGCACAAAGACAATTATAGGTTATGAACAGAAAAAAGTGGTTAAGACTGTTTTATCCGGATATGAGGAAGTGGTTACGAATCATACCGTTAATTCCGGAGATGCCATCTATAATACAGGTGCACATGTGGATACAGGTACCGGAAGCTGTTATGTAAGGCTGGAACGTGACATTGAATATGAAGCAGAGTGTCAGTTAAGTGAGGAAGAACTGGACGGCAGTGTCATGTACGGATTTCTGAATACAACCACATATAATAAAATACCGCTTGGCAGTATTATTTACCTGGATTATACCTATCTCTCAAAGAGAGGAAAATGTACCGTAACCTTTCCGGTGCAGATTATCGGAATCGATACAAGCGGTAAGAACTTATATAATCATTATCCAAATATAAAGATTTATACCAATACCATGAAGAATTTTCCGATGGCAAAGCGAATCGCTATTGCAGGAGCAATCGGGAATATCACAAAGAGCGGACAGCCGGCAGTCCTGATGACAAATATGCGTTCCATGACAGGATATGAATATACGACAAAACGTTATAATCCTGTTTATACGGAGGTGGAAAGCTGGGAGCCGGATTATGATAAGCCAATCTATAAAACATATACTTATAAAAAATACAGTAAACCTGTTTATTATCTTTCCGCGGATCAATGGTATGCAGCACAGGGCAGCTCATTGACAGAGAACCAGACGGCAACCTGGAATATCTGTAAAGATTTATATAAAGATGTTTCTTATTAAACAGCAGAGGAAGGAGAAAAATGCATGAGAGAACTGAAAGAAATCACGGATTCTTTCTACCGTGATGTAGGAGTGGCCGGAATACAGCAATATCAGATATTTTTAAATGCTATTGCAAAAGGAAATCTGTACCGCTATAATTTTAATAATCAGATACTTATCTATAAACAGCAGCCGGATGCGGAAATTGTGGCAGGCTATAATGCCTGGAAGCAGGAAGGCCATATTCCAAGAAGGCATACGGCTATCTATGCAAGTACAGAAGACAGAATGTGTACCGGTCCGTATCTGTTTTCGGATAAGAATATACTGAAATTATCTGAGGAAGAGGCGAAGAAATTATCCTGGACATTAGAAGAACAGGATAGGAAGCTTATCAATGAAAGCTTTGTTGACTTCAAAGAAGATCTGCAGGATACGATAAAAGAGGCATCATATAAATGTTTCCTTGATATAGAAGGCGATGCTTTTGAGGATGCGTTTGCAAGGGAATTGGCAGCATGTGCAGCGGAGAGCATTATTCTGCAGAGATGCGGATTTGCTTATGAGTGGTCGCAGGATGTGCAAAAAGCATTTGATCAGATGCTTGCAGAAAAAGACAGAGAAGAGATGGTAAGAAAGATTCAGCCATATGTGTCAGAATTTTCCGGTATAATCTTGGGAAATATCGGAAGGTTACTGGCAAATAAAAGAGAAAGGATAAAAGAACAGAATGAAAACATTGGAAGAAATCAAGAGGGAACACGAGGAGGAGATAAACAGGGAATACGAGGAACTGAAGAAAGAACTCGACCAGGCGGAGACGATGGAAGACGTAGCGAGGATTCTGGGACTGGAAGAAGTGAATCAGGAGGGACTGGATCCGGAACCACAGTAGAGCAGGAACAGGAAGTACAGAAGATTGAAGATTTTGGTGAAAAAATCGGAGGTGCAAGAAAGGATCTGTGGTCGGCGAGAGGGTTGCTGCTGGAAGATTTACTGCAGATGAATGAGGGCGAGAAGAAAAAGTATGTAAATAAGAATCAGGTGTGGCCAAAACCTGATTATAAACAGATGAAAGAAGATGGAGTGCCGGTGGAACTGATTTATTTTTATAAGAAAGTAAGAGATGCTCTGCCGGTAGAACCAAGACGAAATCCGGAGAAATATGTTTCTTTTGTTTCCAAAGTCAGACAGGAAACCATGAAATGCCGCAGCGATCAGGATATCCGGAATTTAAAAAATTACATAGAAAATGAAAGCATGACCAGAGTATCACCCTACCGGATATGTGTGAAAATGGATTATCTGGGACTGATAAACAATAAGCTGTTAAAGGCTCTGGCAGACAACAGAAGAAGCCTGGCACAAGAGGTAAGCCGGAAGAGATTTTTATACTCAGAAGATGAGAAAGTACTCGCGGATTATCAGATCGAACGGTATGACAATAGCTGTGAATGGTCTGAACAGAATGGTCATATTGCACTTTCTAGGAAAACTGGCATAGGAATCTATTATATGTATCCGGAGGGAAAGCTTGCCGGTAAGGAAAACTGGAAGCCTGAGACTTTCTTCATCAAAAGGAACGGACAAATTTTCGGAAATAACTTTGAAACAAGAGAACAGGCAGAGCAGTATATCCTGCAGAACTTCCGGCAGATAAAAGAGAAAAAGACAGAGCGGAAAAAGAGCTGGAAATCCCCGATTCTGGAGTCTGTAGAGAGACAGGGACTGCAGGATGTATGCGATGGAAAGATGATAGAAGGACAGGACTTTATAGATGAGTTTGCGATCCGGGGAGGGGAATTTGGAAATTGGCTGTCGGAAAAGGACAAGCAGACCAACCTGAACATGGCATATGAAGCATTCTGTGATATAGCAGAAGCACTGGATATAGACCGCAAAGATGTTTCCCTGGGCGGAAAACTTGCGATTGCATTCGGGGCGAGAGGGAAAGGAAGTGCATTGGCACATTATGAACCTGATCTCAGAGTCATTAATCTGACGAAAATGAAAGGTGCCGGCTCTCTGGGGCATGAATGGGGACATGCCCTGGATTTTATCAGCAGAGAGTTCCTGGGGGAAACACCAGAAGAAAGAAAGCAGTTTTCGGAGGTAATGAAATGGAAAACGGAAGCCGGAAAGAAAGTACCTACGGACTTTTTCAAAAATTCCCAGAGCTTTGATGCCATATATTCCAAATGCGATAAGGGCTACTGGAGCAGCGATGAGGAAATGTTTGCCAGGGCTTTTGCCTGTTATCTGGAAGACAGGCTGGAGGAACTGGGAGGTAAGTCAGATTATCTGTGCGGGCATGCTGACAAAGATGTTACGCAGACTACAGATGGAAGAATTATCCGGGCTTATCCGGAGGGAGAAGAGAGAATGGTAATTAACCGGGAAATGGATATGTTGATTCAGGCTTTCAAAGAGAAAAAATTCCTGCATTTTCCGGAAGAGACACTGACAAAAAATATGGAAAAAAGCAGATAAGAAAGGAAAAGAAGCAATGATATATGAAGAATTTAAAGAAGAATTTCAGGAAAAGATAGTGCAGTACCTTCCGCAGAGATGGCAGAGCCTGCAGATAGAGATAGAGAAAGCGGATGATACATTCAAGAAGTATGAAGTTGTACATTTTACAGACAGCCAGCATCCGGATGCAGAACTGCCGGCATTTGACCTGACGGGGGTATATCAGAGTGTAAAGGAAGAACTAAAAGAGAAAGATATCGTAGAAGTGTTTGCTGATTTCGGGGAAGAACTGACAGAAGTACTGGATGCGTCCTATAAAGAAAAGGGCATTGAAGCAGCAGAAGAGCAGACACAGATGGAGAAAATAGATGGTATTTATGTGATTAATTCTCCCAATATTGATAACAGCAGTGCCTTAAATGCTTTGATGAGGCAGGAAGAACATGATTTTATGATTATACAGACAGAAGATAATCTGATTATTGTGCCGGAGAAAGAAATTCCGGAAGAATATACCGATCTTTTCCTGGATGAAATTGAAACATATTTTGAGAAACATCAGGAAAGCAAGGAACTGTACTTATACCAGAAAGATGCAAATGCAATAGGTATGATACAGAGCAGGAAAGAGAGGGTACGTTAGGTTAGGTTTTTCTTTTTTATGCCATTATTGCAAAAAATATAAAAGTTGCATTTAGGGAAGAAAATAGTTATAATACAAAATGGAAATAAGTGGAACATAGGAGGTAAGAAGATGGAGGAAACGAGAGGCTTTGAGGAAGAGAATTACTGTATTGCCCAGACCGCACAGGTAATTCAGAACCTAAAAGAAGCACGCCTTAGAAATGGTTTTACGATACCGCAGCTTGCGGATGCGGCGGACATCAGCAGAAACTATTTGTACAAAATGGAGAAGGATCGCAGAAATATATCTGTATATACACTGATAAGTCTCTGCCATGCATTAAATATAAAAGTTTCTGAAATCATTCCGGAAGATGAATTTCCGGAGAAAATCAATAATGCTGATGTATTCAGTTATTTAGTCAGAGATATGAATGAAAAGGAACAGAATGCGGTACTGGAAATCGTCCGCATGTGTTCCAGGTGGAAAGAAACGAATTAAGAAATAAAGGAAAAAAGGAATAGTCCTGCATCTGCCGGCTATTCCTTTTTTAACTGCTGAATAAAATCATAAACCTGTGACAGTTTCTTGTTATGTTATCTCTTTGTTTTTCTGACTTTAGTCTTGAGAAACATTATCCGTCACTCGCGTGATTGATACAATTTTTATGATAGAATTTTCTGATTCATTCGGATCGAAAGAAATATCAACTACGTTTCCAGCCTTTAAAAGAATTAAATATTCGTTATCTGAAAAAGCCTGTTTGTAAACTTTCTCATTAATAGTAATGTAAACAGTCGTTTCTCCCTTTTCAACGATAAACTTTATATCATTTATCACTCCGGTAATAGTGCTTATATTGTCATCTTCAATGTTATTTTTCAAATCGACATCAAGCTTTGTGCCAGTTTCAGCCATAGCTGTTTTGTAATTGTTCAAGGTTTCCATCATCGATTCGCCAGTTGCCACAATGCTGTAATTCTTTACATTTACCATACCGTACATTTTGACTAGACCTTTTGAATCTTTCAGAGCCATTGCATAGGTTGCTTCTCCGTTGATATTAATCAAAGCCGGAAATGAAGCAGAATATCCATAATTCTGTACAACTCCCTCTGCAGCATTCATTGCGGAATGCTCTTCTGCTCCTGCTATCTCGTAATATTTATACTCATTCGTTCTGCTGTTTACAAGAAGGAAGCCAATATTACTTTTATCTGATACAACAGAAGTTACGCCAGTGTAGATATAAATATCATCATTCATTGCAACATATCCAAAATCATCCGTTGTTTTCGTGCAGCCTTTTTGTCCAATAATAGAATTAATAAACCCGTTCTGATAAGCACCATAGTCATTGTAAAAGTATGAAACAGTTGTTCCTGATAGAACATAATCAACCCATTCCGGCAAATCTTCAATGTCATATAATGTGCATTGTCCGGTTTCAGCGTCCATAAGTGCTGCTTTGTCAACAGTCTGACAGCCAAATAAATTATTATACTGTAAGAATGTCATTACCCAATAAGGTTTCCCATTCTCATCAATCTGGAAGGAATATTCATTCATAATCAAATTTGGGTATGCCATTCTAAATTTTCTTTTCATATCTTTCGAGAAGCTGGCTGATGGAGAATATTGAAATCCATTTTCAAGGCGAACAAATTCTGCTTCATTTGTTTCTGTGTCAATGAGAATATAGCCAGGAATCCCGGCATTTTTATTATTTAGATATTTAAAAAACGAAGCATACTCTAATGGAGCAATCTTCATTACTTTCCCCTTGTAATAAATCGTTGTATAATGGGATGATACAGAATACTGAGATACTACATCTGAAAGGGATCCGATTGTTCTGTCACCCAGTATTTTGGCAGATTCTGTATCCATAAAAGGTACCTTTTTGAGGTCATATAATGTAGGGATATCTTCCTCAAAGGAAGCTGTTTCCACATTAATTCTTGCTGCATATTTTTTTGCGTTTATAATCTCTGAGCTTAATAAGCCTCCAATAAGAATTATTAAGCCCAGGATTAGAGCTATACTCAAAAGAACATGAGATAATTTTATTTTAAAAGGTTTTGAATTTTTCAACTTAAAATCTTTAATTCTTATGCGGGTATATTCAAACTTTTTTTCTGCTGAATTACTCATTTCAGCAAATATGAAAGCTATTATTACTATTGCCAAAAGATATATCCACACATAAATATTATGTACTGTTAATGCTGGTAACCAAAAATAAAGAATACCGCCTGTTACACAACATATAATAGCTGTTGCTAATAAAGCATAGAAGCATTTTCTGTTTACTTTTTTCTTTTTTTCCATAACTTAAATTTCCTTTCTATTTCAATTAATAGCCCTTATTTAATAATTATAGTATAAGAGTGGGGGGAGTTTCAAGTAGAAATTGTGGCAACTCTTATTGCCTATTGGTTATGAAGTATAACTGGGAACTTTGTTATTTATAGTAAACAAAGGCTTGCAAAAAGTGTACTATAGTAAACATTAGGCTTGCAAGTTTTGGACAATTAGTATATACTAATATAAATGAAAAGAATTAAGTGATTCTGATAATATTCTAAGTATAAATGAATGAGATAGATGCATTTAATAAAATGGAGAAGTAATTATATGAAAGAAAATGAAATTTTGAATGAAGCGTTTAGGAAAGTTAATTGGAGGCTGCAACTTGCAGAGAGCAAATTAGTTGCATTGGTAATTATTAATACAACGTTGATAGTTACACTGTGTCGTTATGTTGATATAATAGTGTCAATATTGTTTCTTGTTTCTTCAATAATTGCACTATATGGATTAAAGTCTAATGCAACTTTAGGGATAAAATTGTATTATCAGCATATACTGGAATGTACAAAAGAAGAATATATGCAAGAAGTGAAAGAAGACTATTTTAAAGATATTGAGTTAAATAAGATACAGTTGGATTGTATGGAAGAAATATGGAAAAAGGCTAACGTTGTACAATATAGATCTCTGGTATTTAATATAACCTTTGTAGTAGATATTGTTGCGATGCTAATAGTAATATTTTAGTTGGGTAAAGCGGTTAAGAGGAAAAAAGAATAAAGAGGACGGGAAGAGTCTGCAGGCTAAAAAAGACCTGCAGGCTCTTTTTGTCGCATATAGTAAACAAATTTGTAAAAATTGTGTACTATAGTTCAACGACATTTTAGTGAAAATCTGCTATGATAGGTCTGTTAAAATATAGAAAGATAAAGAAAAGTTGTCACATGCATTGAAAAAAAGACAAAAATATGATATCTTAGAGAGGAGAAATGATATGGCAAATAATACATTGTTTGATGATGTTTTCCGGACGTTGCTGGAAAAATGCACGAAACTGATTATACCGGTAATCAATGAAGTGTTTGGAACGGATTATCGTATGGAGGAAAAAGTGGAACTGTTGTCCAATGAACACTTCTATGCAGAGGGTGGAGAGAAAATAGACCGCAGGATTACGGATTCCTGTATCCGGATTCGGCAGAATATGTATCATATCGAGTGCCAGAGCAGCGAAGATGCAGAAATGAGCATCCGGATGATAGAATATGATTTTCACATTGCACTGGATGAGAGCAGGAAGGAAGACATGACAGTGTTAAGATTTCCGGAATCGGCAGTGCTGTATCTGCGGCATAACGGGAACACGCCGGATTATCAGAAGATAAAACTGTTACTGCCCGGAGGACAGGAGGCAGTGTATCAGATAGAGACAGTAAAAGTGCAGAATTACAGCAGGACAGAGATTTTTGATAAGAACCTGTTGTTTTTTATCCCATATTATATCTTGAAATTTGAAAAGAGATTGAAAGAGATCGATGAAAATCCGGAGCAGCTGGAAAAAGTCTGCAGGGATTATGAGGAAATCTACCAGGGCTTAAAAAGGCTGGAGAAACAGAAAAAAATTGACAGTATATATCTGCATGATTTGGTCAACCTGACAGTAAGGCTGGTAAGATATGTAGCAGATAAGACAGAACATATTAAAAGAGAGGTGGCATATATGGGTGGACGTGTACTGGATTTGGAAAGTGAACAAATTTTAAAACGCGGTCTCGAACAGGGCCTCGAACAGGGGCAGGAACTGACAGAGTTAAAAATGCTGGAAAAATATATGCTGAAGCATGATGTTGATTTTGCTGAGGCATTTGATTCACTCAAAGATTTGATGGATCTGCCGGAGGATCAGTACCTGGCATACCGGGATAAAATCGAGAAACGTGGAAATGTACCGATGCCGTCTTATCCGGGAAGAAGCCGATAAAGCGGTTAAAAGAAAAAAGAATAAGCATGACGGGAAGAGTCTGCAGGCTAAAAAAGACCTGCAGGCTCTTTTTGTCGCATATAGTAAACAAATTTGTAAAAATTGTGTACTATAGTTCAACGACAAATAGGCGGTTGTAAAGTAAAATAAAAGGATCAAATGAAGAAAGGAGGTGCAGGAAGTGAAGAAACCAGATAAGAAGCTGCTGCTTATTGCACTTATCATCATGGGGGTACTGTGTGTCATATCGATTGTGGGAAAAATGTCGGATCAGAAGGAGAGCCGGTTTGTTCTGCAGGAGAAACAGACCTGGATTAAGGAACTAGGACTGGAAGAGATTCCGGAAGAAATGCCGCAGGAATCCACCGGGACAGAGGAGTCCGGAGAAACAGTGCAGATTGAAGAGACAGAAGAGTCTGGCGATGTGATTATCCTGAAGCTTGCGGATGAAGAAGAACTTCAGATCCGGAAGGATGAGATTATCCGGACCGGAGATGAGGAAGAGTCTGCAGGTGTTTATGACAGTGCAGCCTATCATGTGATTCTGAAGGATGGAGCAGCAAAGGTATACCGGAATCAGCAGGAAGAACAGGAGGAACATAGCGAAGTTTCGAGTACAGAAAAGTAAGCAGATTAAGGAAGGAGAAATGAATGTCGAAGAAGAAAAACAAGTTTGTAATTATGATATTGATTTTTGTTATTCTGGCTGGAGCAGGGCAGCTTGTGACAGTGCAGGCAAAGGAAGAGGATCATGAGATTGTTGTGTGGTACAGACCTACTGCCAGTTCTTCAGAAAGGTATTTTGAGCTGGTAAAAATTGATATCGACAGCGGAATACCGGGAACCTGGGAGTTCTGGTATTCTAATGACGGAGTAAATTATAAGAAAGGTTATGAGGATGTATTCAGGAGTTCAGTAACCTCTTATCCGCTGTCATATAAGTTATATGACCTGGCGGGAGCAGCACCGGATAAACCGGTGAACGGAACACTGGCATATAATACGGGAACAAAGTGGTACTGCCCGGTGAGTGCGAATAGTAACAGCTCACTGCTTTACTACCAGTTCTTTGCAACCTGGGAGAATGGTTCCAGAGAACTGTTTTCCTCATTTCTGGATGCCGGTGTAAATTATCGGACGACAGAGATTCCGGATCCGGTGAAGGGATATTATTACCTGATCGATAATAACTCAACCAGTAATTTCTCCACCGGGCAGACCGGAGTGACTTACACACAGAGCAGCAATATCCCTTTCGATGTCACTGACTTCGGGAAATATCTGCATGTCCGGGCAGTGTCCTGCTCCGGAAAAGTCAGTGCGGTACTGGATGTACGACTAGCTCCGGAAGAACCATATAAAAATGTAAAATTAGAAGCTGGGGAAGGTATTGCGTCGGTTTCCGGAGCAGGCAGGTATCTGCCGGGGCAGACGGTAACGGTGTCGGCAGAATTGAAGGATTATTACCGTTTCACAGGTTGGAGCGGCACATACGAGAGCAGTCAGCAGAGTTATACATTCATCATGCCGAATAAGCATGTGGTGCTGACGGCATCGGCAGAACGTCCGGAGTATCAGCTTACCTATGAGGCAATGGGCGGCAGTGGCGGCCCGGATGCGGAGCGTGTGAAGTCCGGAGAGTATGTCACGGTATCAGCCAAGACTCCGGTCAGAACCAATTATAGTTTCGTGGAGTGGAATGAGATGCCGGATGGAAGCGGAAAGACATACCGGGCAGGAGAGAAAGTGCAGCTGACCGGGAATAAGACGCTGTTTGCTGTCTGGAAGGCAGATACCTATACCATAAGGCTGCATGCAAACCGGCCGGCTACGGCAAGCCATGCGGTAGAACATTGGGCATATGATAAGAAAACCATAGAACTCAAAGATGCGTCCGGAAGTGTCAGAGAGGAAAATGGAATCACGTATTTTGGAACAACAGTGAGTTATATTGGCCCGAGTGGAGGAAGACTTGATGTTTGGCAGATTGATAAAATCGATTTATACGACACAGAAGGGAATGTATCAAAAACGCTGAAACCTTATCCGGATTTATATTCGCCTAAGTATTTAGGAATGGTTATTTATGATACAACAACAAAGCAGTATTATAAGGTAGCTCATGTAGGAACTTCGCTATATCCTGGTTCTGTTATAAAAAATTGTCCTAAACCGTATCAGTCCGCCTGGCAGGATCTTGGTACATCGTATCCCGTTACTGCGGATTCCGGGTGGACCTGGCATGATAGTGGCAGCAATGGAGAAGGTTATTTTGAAAAGACCTTTACAAAGTCCAGTGAAGAGACTCTGCCATCTTCCGCAGATTTGTACACCCTGACCGGATGGCATACGACAGATTCCAAAAGCAGTTCCAAAGAAAACGGAACTTCCTGGATTACCACGAAGAATCTGGATGGCAGATATTATAAAGCAGGTACGAAGGTAACGGACATTGCCCTAACGGATGCCGGCAGTAAGGTCATTGATCTGTATGCTCCGTGGGAGAATAACACTTACACAGTTTCTTTTTATCCGAATGAGGGCAGTGGAAGCATGGATACCATTACCTGTATGTATGATAGTCAGGAGACTCAGTACCTTCCGGCAAATACCTTTACCAGATCCGGATTTACTTTTGACAGCTGGTGGTTTACCAGCTCCGATGCATACACGCCGACATTGAAAGCGGATAAGGCACAGGTAAAGAACTGGAACAGCCAGAACCACGGTTATGTGAACCTGTTTGCACAGTGGAAGGCAGGAGAGATTTCCTATCAGATTGCTTTTGATGGAAATGGTGCAGATTCCGGAAGCATGGCTGCCATGACCAATATCAAATATAATAAGAAAGTAAGTCTTACCCGCAATGCGTATGGCAGGACAGGATATACTTTTTACGGATGGACGAGGAAACCGGTAAACTTTACGGACTATCTGAAGAACCGGGATGCTTATCTGGTTACAAAGGATGGCTCTGTGGTAAGCAGTCTTACGAATGTAGATGGGGCAACCGTTACTTACTATGCTCTCTGGAAACCGGATGGCATGGATGATGACGGAAATCCGATTCATTATACAATTTATTTCAATGGAAACGGTGCTGACCGTGGAAGCATGGACAGCATGACAATGACATATGGTGAAGCAAAAGAACTGCCGGCGAATGTTTTTGAAAAGACAAACTGTCATTTTACAGGCTGGGCTGTGAGTTCTTCCGGAAAGTCCGTGTATGCGGATAAAGAGAAAGTAAAGAATCTTTCCAAAATCAATGGAGCAACCGTGATATTATATGCCTGCTGGGAAATCAATGCATATTCGATCCGGTTTGATGGAAATGGAGCAGATGCCGGAAGTATGGAGAATCAGTCCATGATCTACGGCACGGCTGCCGAACTGCAGGCAAATGCCTATACCAGAACCGGGTATCAGTTTGCCGGCTGGAATACGGAGACAGATGGAAGTGGTACCTCTTATACGGACCGGCAGAGAGTCATAAATCTGATCGGCGGACATGAGAGCATTATTACCTTGTATGCCCGGTGGACACCTGTTTCTACTACGATACATTTTGATGGAAATGGTGCAGACTCCGGAAAAATGGGGGATGTGCTGATGTATTACGAGAATGCGAGAAATCTTCCGGAAAACAAATATGGAAAGATCGGATATTACTTTACCGGATGGAATACAAAGCCGGATGGAAGCGGGACGGTATATTGTGATGGCGATATGTATCTGAATCTGAATCCGGATGACAAGGCAGAGATTACCTTGTATGCCCAATGGACAGGAAAAACCTATCAGATCCGGTTTGACGGAAACGGTGCAGACTCTGGAAGTATGGAGAATCAGTCCATGATCTATGGCACACCGGCAGCACTTTCAAGGAATCAGTACGGAAAGACCGGTTATCAGTTTGAAAACTGGAATACTGCAGCGGATGGAACAGGAACATCTTTTGCGGACGGCGTGGTAGTGAACAGCCTTACGGCTGAGGATGAAATCACATTGTATGCCTGCTGGGTGGATAAAGAACCGCCGCAGTTTAAAGATGAAGACGGAAACATTATTACGGAAGATGAGGTGACCTATGGCTGGACGAATGAAGACGTGGTATTTGTTTATTACGCACAGGATTTAGGAAGCGGTCTGAAGAATATTGTGCTGAAGGATGACCAAGGAAATGAACTGAGGCAGCATGAATCCTTTATCCGGTGGAGAGTAAGGGAAGAAGGTATCACAAAGCTGCATCTGATTGCTGCAGATAACAGTGGAAATGAAGCCAGGCTGAAGATTAACTGTCTGATTGATAAGACAGTCCCGACACTGGACAATGCGGAAAATTATAGTTTCCAGGAGGACGGCACACTGCCATTGTCTTTACACGCAGATGATGAAGGCGGTTCCGGCATCCAATATATGAATCTGTATTCTTCCGATAAGGATGGGACGGCGGATTCACTGAATCTGTTGAAAACAGCGGACAGTATCAGCGGCTCCCATGCGGAACTGAACTATACTTTCCAGGATGATTTTGTTTCGGATGAGATGTATTATACCCTGATTACAGAGGATAATGCCGGAAATGCGGCAAAACATACCTTCCGGATACAGCCGTCTACCGGAATCAGTGGAAAGGAATGGCGGTACGATAAAACAACCGTATACGATGATACACAGGTGCTTTCCTATATCCAGTATGGAGATATGCGTACCTGGTTTGAAGTGTATTTAAGCGGTTATCTGACAGAAGTAACCTATGACTTTGATGATGACTTAAATGCCCTGGGAGTGGAGGATGTGACACATGCACTGCAGCCGGCGGCAACTGTTACGGATAATCTTGAAATTACGTTGCCGACAACCATGACTTATGACAAGATTTACACGGTGACGATTAAAGGAAAAAGACAGGAAAGAGAAGTCAGCATGACACTCTACCTGCGATATGTTAAGATGACGTTAAAACCACATCCATCCATCCGTTACCAGAACGGCATGGCAATGCCGAAGGACGGCGGAGAATGGATTGATTATGAGAAAGAGGCAGAAATGCAGAGGGAAAAGATCCGGAAGTACCGGGAAAGCCTGCTGGAACTGCCGGAAGATATGCAGAAGAAGGAGGAATGATTTGACAGAAAAAAGGAAAACTATTATAATATTTCTAAGAAAGGATGAAACCTATGGAAAAGTACAAGCGGGTCAGTGAGATGACTTTAGAGGAAAAACGCAGAAAAGTTGCAAAGTTTAATGTAATGGATGATGTGTTTTTTCAGAAAATGATGGAGGACAAAGAGGTATGCGAAGAAATTCTGCGGATTATCCTGGAAGATTCCGGTCTGCAGGTAATCGAATGCATTCCACAGGCATCTATTAAGAATGTAGCCGGGAAATCTGTGGTGCTGGATGTACTGTGCAGAGACAAAGATGGAAGATACTACAATATAGAGGTACAGAAAGCGGATGATGATGACCATCAGAAACGGGTAAGATATAATGGGGCATTGGCAAGTATGCATACCATGCAGGCAGGAAAAGATTATAAAGAGCTGCCGGATGTAAAAATTGTGTTTATCTCAAAATTCGATGTGTTTCATGGAAATCATGCAATGTATCATGTGGACAGAGTAGTACGGGAGACCGGCCAGGTTGTTGAAAATGGCCAGACTGAGATTTATGTGAATGCAAAGGCGAAAGACGGAACGCCTGTGGCAGAACTGATGGAATATTTTGTAGACAGTAATGGGAAGAAAGATATTTGTCCAAAACTGTCAGACAGAGTAATCCTGTTTAAAACAGAACAGAAAGAGGTGACAGCGATGTGTGAATTAATGGAACAGGAAAGACTTGCCGGCCGAGAGGAAGGCCGAGAGGAAGGCCGAGAGGAAGGCCGACAGGAAGGTCAGGAGCTGGCAGTGTTGAAAATGCTGGAAAAATATATGCTGAAGCATGATGTTGATTTTGATGAGGCATTTGATTCGCTCAAAGATTTAATGGATCTGCCGGAGGATCAGTACCTGGAGTACCGGGAGAAAATCGAGGAACGTGGGAATGTACCGATGCTTGGATATCTGGGAAAAAGCAGGTAAAACAGTTAAAAGAAAAAGGAACAGGCAGGATTTAGAGAGTCTGTCGGCTATCAAAAAGATAGCCGGCTGGCTCTTTTTGTCTCTTATAGTAAACAAAAGTGAACAAAAAGTATACTATAGTACACATTAAGCTTGAAAGTTTGAAAAAATTAGTATATACTAATAAGAATGGAAATAAACAAAATTAATAAAAAAAAGACAAAAATAGACAAATATGAACAATAAATGTTTGCATTTTAGAAGGTTACATGGTAAAATAATATCGAACATACATTCTGTTTTAAAAGTATGTTTGGAATAAAAAATCTATACATGGAAGGAGTTTGAAGCAGCATACTATGTAATATAACGTAGGTAGATTGGAGGATTATGTATGTCAATTGATGTTGAAACAAGAAGTATTATTGGACAATTGACCTCTCATATTATAGCGATATATCAAATAACTATTCCGATTAATAATATAGATGAGGTTGTAGAAACAATCGGAGGCAGGGTGATAGAAAGGGAAGATTTAAGTGAATACTTTGAAGGTTCTATTAGAAAAGTTGATGATGATAGTTTTGAGATTGTGGTTTCCAAACATCAGCCTTTAAATAGAAGAAGTTTTACAATTGCACATGAATTAGGACATTTGTTTTTGCATATGGGTTACAGGATAGATATTGAACATTGGAGACGGCAAACAGATGTTTATTACAGAATGGGAAATTCACAGGAGGAATATGAAGCAAATGAATTTGCAGCAGCATTATTAATGCCGGAAGCTGATTATAAAAGTGCATTAGAAAGGCATACAAAGGGAAATATTGTTGATACAGCAGCCATAGCAAATGAATTTAATGTGTCAGTTAATGCAGCATCGAATAGAGGAAAGTGGTTAGGGTATTTGCAATGGTAGGTGAGGAAGAAAATTTTTTACAAAATCAAGATATGTAGAAGAATTACAAAAAAAATATTTTGAAAATATTCAACTAAGTAAGATACAGTTGGATTATATAGAAGAAATATGGGAGAATGCAAAGGTTACACAATATAAATATCTAGTATTTAATATAGCATTGGTAGTAGATATTATAGCATTGCTGGGATTGATAATAGTAGCATTTCAGGCATGATAAAAGTTCGTAAGACAGATAAAATGATATATCTGCAAGGTTACAAGGTCTCCGACCGGAGGTATCAGGTTCGGAGACTTTGTGTTTATGTCGGCATTGACGATAATGGGAAACGGTACTATAATATCGGAGAAAGGTTATGGAAATATAGCGGTATACGAAAGAGAAATGTAGAGGTACAGGAAAACGATAGAAAACAGAGAATGAGAGATGAAAACGAATAAGAAAAAATACTGGCAGATAGGGATGAGAGCGAATGATTAGACAAGAAGAGAATATGACATAATGTGATAAAAGCCCGGCAGATATCTGCATGGCTTTTTTTCTTAATTGAATAAAGGGAGTGGTGAATAATACGTTTTTCAGAATTTTGTCTGGATTGGATACTGCAGTATCCAGCCTTTCAGAAAGAGAGGAAAAACAGCGTGATTAAAAAGTTCGTGCATTGTTCACTGCGGCATGTGTATGCAGTATATTACAACAGGGAGAAAGTAATTTACTACAATTTGGATTATGATTTTCGTGGAGGGGCAAAAAGAGTAATTTATAAATAAATTTGAAATGGAAGTCTGCAGGTCAACAGAAAGAAGATGACCTGCAGGCTTTTGTTTCATATAGTAAACAAATTTATGAAAATGGTCTCCTATAGTTCAACGACAAAAGCAGAGATTTGCAGTACAATAGGGGATCAGAAAGGAAATTTCCGAAAGTTGACTTTTAAAAGAAAAAATAATATAATGGAAAGTGAGGAACTATAGATGACAGATAAAAAATATCGTACAGATAACGGAGTAGGCGGAAACAGAGAGTATAAAGATACCCTGTTCCGGAAGATTTTCGGTTCAGAGGAGAACAGGAAGTATCTTTTATCCCTGTACAATGCCATCAACCATTCGGATTACCGGAATCCGGAAGATCTGGAGATTGTGACGATGGAGGATGTATTGTATGTTTCGATGAAGAATGATGTGGCATTTATCCTGGACAGTAAGATAAACCTGTATGAACATCAGAGTACCATAAACATGAATATGCCGGTAAGAGGATTTTTGTATACTGCGAAGTTAATGCAGGACTGGATGGCGAAGCATAAAAAGAATCTGTACCAGAAGAAGCAGATTAAGCTGCCGACACCGAATTATGTGGTATTTTACAATGGTCAGGAACCGATGGAGGACAGGGTACAGCTGAAACTGTCGGATGCATTCATAAAACCGGTAAAGGATGGGACGTATGAATGGACAGCAGATGTTTATAATATCAATTATGGAAGAAACCGGGAACTGATGGAAAACTGCATGGCATTGCAGCAATATGCCCATTTTGTACAGATGGTAAGAATGTACAGTCAGAACCGTGATGACCTGAAAGGAGCAATCTGGAAAGCAATGGATGTGGCGATTCGGAAGAATTATCTGGATGGATATTTTGAGAGAGAGAAAGAAGGTGTCTTCATGACAACATTGTTTGAAGTAGACAGAGATGTGTACGAAAATGATATCCGGGAAGAGGCAAGGCAGGAAGGCAGACAGGAAGGACTTGAACAGGGAAGAGAAGAGGAACGTCTGAAAATGCTGGAAAAATATATGCTGAAGCATGATGTTGATTTTGATGAGGCATTTGATGATTTGGATCTTCCAGAGGAACAGTACCTGGATTACCGGGATAAAATAGTGGAACGTGGAAACGTACCGATACCAGCTTATTCCGGAAGAAGACGGTAGAGCAGTTAAAAGAAAAACAGAATCAAGAGGAAGAAAAGAGTCTGCAGGCTGTTAGAGGATGGCCGGCAGACTCTTTTCTTGTGTGCTATTTATTTGCATTGTGTTCTATTTAAAATAACAATTCCATGACCAGCTGTATTTGTGACCGCCAGGCATTGTTGGGCTTTGGACTGATATGATTGCGTCTGTCTGCATTTCTGGATTCAGAATTGTTAATTTACCATCTTCTAATAGTGTATGCATCAAATTTGTGCTAAGCGGCATATGCAGCTCATTTAAAAAGAAAAGATTGTTTTCTGCTACGGAGAATGTGCAGCCATTTGATTTGACATTTTCACATTCATAGTAAGCAAGCTTTCCTTTGACAGACTGATATACAATACCGCCGCATACAGGACATTTGCCTAACGGAATCTTAGGAGAAGTCTTTGAGTCGACCATACAGCTGTCAAAGAGAATTTTCTGGTTGTGCGGCATCTCGCTGATAATATCATTCGGGTTTGCGGTAATATTGTCAAAAAGATATCGAACCAGCTCTTGATATAGAAGTTCTTTTTCTGAAGTAAGCGTTTCTCCCGGTAAACTGCTGTTAGAAGAGGTTGCCTCTTTTTCTGAAACATTCAAATTGTCAGTATCGTTAGAATTTGAGACGGTACTTTCATTCGTAGAAGTCATATAGGCATCTTCAAATTCTTCACTGGAAATATAGTTCAATTCATAACCTTTTTTGGCGTGAGAAGCATATTTCCATAAGTAGTCCTCGTTAAACAGATAATTTGTGTCAGCCCAGTAATCCTTATCGCCAACAATATACAACCTCTTTTTAGCACGAGTTACCGCAACATTGATAATATTTCTGTTTACCCAGCGGATAGCTCCGTCATTTAATCCGTCTGAAGTGCAGCCAAGAAGGAATATTACCTCATTACATTCTTTGCCCTGGAATTTGTGGACAGTACCAATGTTGTTTGTAAGCCAGGATTCCACTTCCGCAGATGCAGGAAGGATATTTGATAGGCGTATTTCTTCGCGGATGTTTTCGGTTACATCTTTAAATGGAGATATTATAAACAGGGTTAAAGCACCATTGTTTTTCGTATAACTGTATTCAACCATTCTTTTGACAAAATCGCCCTGCTCCGTTACATAATGTTTGTCTTTGGTAGTTGTTCCGGTTGAGTTAATCCAATAGGACTTGTCAGCAATAAATTCTTTCAATATTTTTGAATCGTTGGCATCATCCGGGTCTAAATATGCCGAAAAATCGTACATACTATCGGCATATGACATACCATTTGATATGGAAAACATAGGATCGTTGCATCTGCGGTGAATATTGAGAGGGCAGCCGGTCCAGAGTTTTTTAGTAAGGAGCTGATTGTAGGCTCCCAGTGGATTTAGGCGATCAGCATAAGATTGAACAGACTCCAGGTTGCTTCGATAAATATCTTCCAAATCGAGCATGGCATATGCCTGAATATCTTCATCTGTTGTAACTACCGGTTCTACCTGCTTTGGATCTCCTACAATGAGTGCCTTTCGGCTTCTGAAGATTGCTCCGGCAGCCATCTGAGGAGCAGCCTGACCAGCTTCATCCACGATTAACAGTCCCAAACTGTTTGGTTTATTTATATGATCGAACATCATTTCGACTGATGCAAAAGTAGTTGAAATGACGGGAACAAGGAAAAATAAGGAGTTAAATACATGGGTAAAATAGTCCGTAGACACCTTGTGGTTAAAGTAATTTCTTTCTTGTCCGATAGATAGGAATTTACGCTTCAAAACACTAAGATTATGTTTTAAAGGAATATTTTCACTTAAAACAAAGGATTTGTGTAATTGCAATGCATAGTAAAACAAACGTTCCCGTTGTTCATCGAATTCTTTGTTCTTTAATGGATTTCCTGATTGTATGGTACTGGTGTTGATATCAGCAGATTCCCAATATGTAACAGCTTTTTCTGTCAAGTTCTTTTGGAGTTTTCTGACCAGAACATATTGTTTTATAAATAATTCTTTGCAGGCAGAAAAACTCAATGTCTCTGGCTGGTATTGACCTGATAAAAATGGTTCAAGTAATTTTTCGGAAAACTTAATTAAATTACCTTGTTTTCCTAGCGGAGCAGATATCAATCCCCATGATTCAAAGGATTTATTAAAATCGGAAAAGAAATGCTCTGCCAGTTCAGAGAAATAGATTTCCTGATTTTGGGCAAAATCAAATTCATCAGTAAGTGTCTTTTTCTTACGTTCATTGGAAGTCTTATCCATTTTTGATTTCAAGGCTGAAGCATTTGGAAGTTCTTTTGTGATATTTTCTACGGCAGCATTGTTGCATGATGCTACAATAATACCGAAATCAATGAATTTATCGTTTAATTTGTAGAAACCATCATCGCCAAATTTTTGCTTATAGCTTGCCGTATTTTCAAAGTAAACATATTCTTCAAAAGCATCCTCTGGGTTGGTAAGTTTAGCAAGTTCAACTGCTCTTTTCACGATATAATCAGCAATAATTTCTTTTAATAAGGTGGTTTTTCCTGTTCCGGGAGGGCCATTAACAGAAAAAACAGGAGCAGGAATGTCTGTTTTTGAAACCATCTGGTTGATGGCAGCCTGCTGCATTAATGCCGGAGAATATATTCCTGGCCATTTTCCGAGTGGGTAAAGGGACGCATTGACTAAATGCTTTAAATTGCGGGAATCGTTAATGAGATATTTTTTCGTATCGGGATTAAAAGCCTTAAAATTCCTGATATCAAAGTATCTGTCTGATAAAATCTCTTTTGCCGGGTTAGAAGTATAATAGTCAAGTATCATAGATAAATCATTTGTAATATAACTTTTTCTCATCTGTGAGTAAGAGAAATGTGAGGCATGGCGTTGCGTCAGGTCAAAATATACATAACCATTCATCTTTTCATCAACGAGGCAATCGGATAATTTAGAGCGTACATCAGTGTATAATTTTTCAATCTCATCAAAAGTAGCAACCGGTATATGCGTTATTACTTTGTTTATGGATGTATTGAAGTCTTTTAAGGATATGGCAGGATCTGAACCATCCATGCTTCTAATATTTGCCAGTTCATAAATAAGGGGTGATACATTAAATGCAAAGTTAAACTTTCCGAGTTCATTAATAGAAAGACCGTAACCACAATAGTTTACAATTCCTATGTCGAGTTCTTTTTTAATATATTCTTTAAATATGCTGGAGTCATTATAATAATCTGCTAAAATATCAAGTACAGTTCTCTTGGAAATGGTACCGGCACAAATATGGATATCTTGAAAAAAATATCCGGAAAGATTATATTTATGAATGATCAGGTCTTGTAATGTCTGAAAGATATTTTGATTGAAATGGTTGTAGTTAGGACTACTTTGTACTAATGCTTTAAACTCATTATATTCGTAGCGGAATGTATATTTTTTCTTAGGATTTTGCAAATCTGGCTGAATGACAGCTGAATTTGGCTCAATTTCAGGAAATTCCGTCGGAGTAAAATTTTCCAGGTTTGTCCATGAACTTAAAACCTTCTGGATATTACTGTAGTTGATGGTTGGTACAAGTTCTTCTTCAGTAATGATGTTATTGTACTTTGGGGGAGTTGGAACGACCTGTTTCCCGGTTACTAATTCACTATTGTTTGGAGTGGAATTGTTACCGGATGCAGTGTTAGTGAATGTGTTAGTTGTTTCTGTAGTAATTTTAGATTTTTTAAAAAGTTTATCAAATATTCCCATATTCATACCTCTGTTGTATATTGTTGATGCCAGGGGCAAAAGAATTTTGCCCCGACATTATGTAGTTATAGTTAAATAGCAAGGTCATCTCTCGCATAGAGATGCAGACCAATCACAAAAAAGAATGAAATTCCAAATATTACATAGTACCATATTTTATCGTTGTTTGATAATGATAATGCAATTTCACCGAATAGTTCTGCCCAAAATAATGAAAAAAGTATACCAATAATCCAAAATCCATATTTTGTAATCTGAAGAGCAGATAAAACAAAAAAGCAGATAACACCTGTTAGTAAGCAAATGGCTGTATGCCAATGTCCAAATAAATGAGCATAATATCCAACAATAAAAGACGTGCAAAAGCTGTCAAATAATATGATATTACCTACAAATAATTTAAAAATAAACAAAAATAAAGCAATGTAGGCACCGATTAATATAATTATCATTTCATATACATATCCCATATGTAAGTCTCCTTTTCTTTTGCTTGAGTGTTTGTTACCATACAAATCCGAAATTCTGAACGGCATTTGTGGTATTGTTGAAAGGAACATTGTCAAAATCAAAGTCAATACGGTGGAAAACAGCGATACCACACATGGTACAGTCAGAATCCAGCATGTTGCCATTATGAAGTGGAGAGTTTTTCCAACGGTTCATAATGTCATCAGCAGAATCACCGCCGGCAATATTCTCACCAAACAAAAAACGGTTCATATCAGCAGGCTCACTTCCATTCGGTCTGGTATGGCTGAAACTATAGGCAAGTTCCATTGCTCTTATCTTGGATTCAGTATCAAATACACGCTCCAGAGTGCCTACACCGTTTTCCTGGCGGTAAGCATTTAACTGGTTATAGATTTCATCTGCCATGGCATCATCATAGTAACCATAGACAGTAGCGGTATTTCCGTTACCTAAATCTACCTGATAAGCAGAATATGGATGAATTGAGCCGGTTTCAAGTATTTTTCCACAGTTATCACAATATTCTTCCCATGCTCCGTAACTTGAATCTGTTGCAGGAGTAGTAATACGTTTGTGTCGGTATTCAACATCGTGATAGCAGACAGGGGTAAATGTAGTTTCAGGCTGAGTAGGGACTTCTGTAGCCGGTTGTGTAGGAGCCTGAGTAGGAGCTTCTGTAGTTGGCTGAGTAGGAGTCTGGGTTGGAGCTTCTGTAGCCGGTTGTGTAGGAGTCTGCGTGGTTGACTGTGCCGGAGTTGAAGCAGGGGCTGTGGTTGAAGCCGGAGTGGTTACCTGTTCTGAAGCAGAAGAACTGCCAGAGGCTGCCGGGTTAGAAGTGGCAGGCTGTGCATCCGACTGAGCGGAAGAAGTGCTGGCTGCCAGGGAGACTGGCTGACCGGTTGTGTTCGGAACTACTTTTGTGACGGTTTCTGTTTTGATAACTTTCGCAGAACCGCTAGAGTCTACAACAACCTGGGAACCGTCTGCCATCTTGTAAGTGGTAGAGCCATCGGCGGAAGTTTCTTTCTGTACATCTGCAGAAGATAAATCAATCTTGCTGCCATCTTCCGTGGTAACAGCGGAAACAGAGCCATCCGCAGAAGTTTCCAGTTCAGCAGACTCTTCTTTGGTAACTTCTTCTTCTACAAGCATGGTTTCAAACTGTTCCCGTGTAGAAGATTCCCTTTCGGAGTCACTGGCACTGAGTTCCGGGCCGGATCGTTTCAGCGGACTGTCTTTGCCATTGCCGGATTTGCCGGCGATGACGGCAACAGAAACTGTTACCAGAACAACAGCAATGGTGATGATAAGTGCAATTACTTTGTTTTCAATAAGAAATTTTTTGATTTGGTTCATATGTCCCTCTCTTTCTCTTAACCGTTTTCCAGTTAAGCTTTTTTCTTTTTACGGTATTCATTTATATCAACCGGAGGGTAGAGTTTTTCAAACTCTTCTGCTGTATCCGGAAAAGAATTATATAAGTCTGCAGCAGTTTGTTGGGTAGCTGAGTTTTTTTCTTTTTGTCTTGCAAGTGTTTCAGCCATATTTGCTAACAGTTCCCAATCGTTTACATCCAGTTGTGATAATGCATCGACAAAACGGTTTCTGAAACTTTCAGATTCATTGTTTAATGCAGTATTTGCCCAAAGTAGAAGTTCTTCTTTCTTTGTCATGCTTATATACATATCCCCAACACCATTACGCAACCAATTTTCATTTATATTAAAAGTTTTACAAATATTATTTAACGCAGCATCGCTTGGAGTCCTTGTACCAGTTTCATAGCCCGCGATATTGTTTCGGCTTATATTTAATGCTGATGCGAATTGTTGTTGGGTTAAATGTTTTTCTTTGCGTATTTTCTTAATTCGTTCATTCATAGCCATGATTATAAACTCCTTTTTTATTGTTATTATACGGTTTTATTTTTATCTAGTCAATAAAAATGTTTCAAAAGAACAAAAAAGTATTGACATTTGTTGCTAAAGATTATATTATGTGTTCGTAAGGAACAAAGAAAGGAGATAAAAGTTATGTTAAAAAGAGATAAACAAATTTTAGAAACATTTAAAACTGTAATTCCTCAATTATCTGAAAGCGATAAAAGTTATTTATTAGGTTTAAGTGATGGAATGGCAATGCGATTAGGTGAGAAAGATATAAAACAAAATAATAATGTATCTCCCCATCAGTTGTCCTTTGATGACATACTTTCAGGCAAGGATGTGTGAGATGCAGTTAAAAGAAAAAATTATTGCTCAGATTGAGGAGCAGCTTCCAACATTGCCGGAAGAAGATATTCTGTTTCTTGCCGGGTATCTGCTTGGAAAACAGGAAGAAAAGTCATTTATTGCAGGATATATGGCAGGAAAAGAGGATACATGGGAGAAACAGCACAGAAAGGAAAAGGATTAAATATGGAAATACTTAGATACTTTTCGGAATTAACAGAGACAATGACATTCTAAGAGTAAGATATAGCGAGAGTATGCAATATACTTACGATGTAGCCAAGGGCGAATGGTATAATGAAAAATTGAGTGAAAGAGAGAAGCAGCATGACAGATGAAATGTTAAGAAAGGCAGAATATTATCATAGAGTACATAAGACTGTGATGGAACAGTGGACGGAGGGCGGGATGCAGGACTGCTGGATGGATGCACGGGGCAATCTGTGTATCCGTTATGAAAGCGGACGTTGGTGGCATTACAAGGAAAGAGAGGGATGTGTGGAATGGTGGTAAGGACGGAAGATGAGCAGTTAAAGAGAAAAATTTTAGATGCACTGCAGCATCTGACAGAGACACAGCAAAAAGAAGTGTTTGAGTTTATTAGAAACCTGAAATCAAAGTAAAGGAGAGAAAAAGATGAACAAAGTAATATTAATGGGAAGATTAACAAGAAATCCGGAGATTCGTTATTCCAGTGGGCAAAATTCCATTGCTGTAGGAAGATTTAACCTGGCTGTGGACAGGAGGTTTAAGAAAGAAGGCGAAGAACAGCAGGCAGATTTTATCTCCTGTGTGGCATTTGGAAAGATCGCAGAGTTTCTGGAAAAGTATACCCGTCAGGGAACGAAGCTTGTAATTGAAGGCCGTATTCAGACAGGCAGTTATACAAATAAAGATGGCAATAAGGTTTATACGACGGATATCGTCGTTGAAAATGCAGAGTTTGCAGAAAGTAAAAAGTCGGAAGCATCTGCACAGAACGGAAGACCATCTCCGGCTGATGCGGATGGATTTATACCTATTCCGGATGGAATAGAGGATGAAGGTTTGCCGTTTAACTAAAGAGGAGAGGAAGATGGAAAGAGACTTATGCAGAAGAATCGGAAGGTCACATCTTTCCCTGGAAGAAAAGGGAATGATGATGATATTATCAGATTTGAATCCGGATGTGAGTCTGACAGTAGAATATCTTCAGGAGAAGATTTCAGACAGGCCGGGAACAATTCTGCGGGTACTCCGGAATCTGGAAAAGAAAAGGATTCTGGAGCGGGAGCAGGAGAGAGATGACCAGGGACATTTCTGTGAGATGCACTGGGAACTTCATTTAGAGAAACTATGAGATGAATTAAATCAGGCAGGAGAGAAGAAGATGGATACATTAAGGAATAAAACACAGGGATTTACGATAGTAGAAAATAAAATATTGAAAGATATGAATGTAAACACCCGGGACAGGGGAATGTATGCAACCCTGTGTTCTCTTCCGGATGGATGGGAGCTGTCAGTGCGTGGACTGGCAGCCATTCTGCCGGATGGAAAAGCAACCATTACTTCTTCTCTTAACAGCCTGGAGAAAGCAGGATACCTTGTACGGCACAGCCGCAAGGTAAGAGGCAGAATTACCGGGGCAGAATGGGAGATAACCGTTCCGGAACATACAGAAGAAAATCAATATGTTGAATCGGGCAATGCCGTCCTGATAAACAGGACACAGAGCATTACGATGGTAAAGAATAACATCATCAGGAATAAAAATCTCGGCCTGAAAGAGAGAGGAGTGTTAGTGACACTCCTTGGACTTCCCAGCGGATGGAGAATGTCGATCCAGGGACTGGCAGCGATTCTTCCGGATGGAAGATATGCCATAGGGCAGGCTTTGAACAAAATAGAAGACCAGGGCTATCTGAAACGCAGACAGCTGCGGGAAGATAACGGAACCTGGACCGGCAGTATCTGGGAAGTGTTCGATGAACCAAAACTCCCGGAAGATCCGGATAGAGTAGATAAAAAGAAAGAAGAAAGCCAGAAGGAAGAAAACCCTGACAGAGGGCAAAGCCGGAGAATATCAGGGAATGAACCGGACGAAGGAAAACAGTGTGCGGATAATCCGGACATAGAAATACTGCGGACGGATAAACCGGACATAGAAAAAACGGATCCGGATGACAGCAGCTGAGAAAATTTTTCTGTACCCGAAACAACGTTTTCAGCGAGCGGATAATCCGGTGCTTAAAAACCGGTTATAATTAAATACTTAATAATTAATAACAATTAAAAAGAAAAGTATATATAAATAATATACATATCTATATTATTTAAAGAGAATCAGGAGGATATAGTGTTAATGAAGTATATAGCTAAAATAGGGATGGATCATGGATATCGCAACATGAAGACAAGAAACTGTCTGTTTGATACGGCAATATCAGAGTTACCGGGACCGGGAGTACCGGATGAGTTGGATGGTATCCTGAAGTACAAGGGATCTGCTTATACCCTGTATGGGAAAAGAGTGGCATCCGTGGATACCCATAACAAGGCTGACAGCAAAGAGTTTTATCTGCTGACCCTTGCTGCCATGGCAAAAGAGATGCAGGCAAGAAAGGTAAACACGGCATCCGTGTATTTGTCAGCAGGACTTCCGCAGCGATGGTATCTTGCCCAGAAGGAGGCTTTTGCAGATATGCTGGGAAAAGAGAAACATCTGGAGTTCGAGTTTGAAGGGAATCCATATGCCGTGGATATCGAGAATGTCCGGGTTTATATACAGGGCTATGCAGCAGCGATTTCACTGCTCATGAAGAAATATCAGTCAGACTTTGTAGTGATTGTTGATATTGGTGGGGAAACGATGGATATCATACCAGTGAATGCGACAAAGATTGTGAGAGAGGACTGCAGGATTGCAACGAATGCAACCATATGGCTGATGAAGGACATTGCTGAAAGGATTAATACAGAGCTGTATGCAGATATCCCGGATGCAAAGGTGCTTGAATACCTGGTCCGCAGCTCCAAAGAGAAAGAGCCGGGAAATCCGTATGAAAAGATTATGCATCATACAGCAAGGGAGTATTGCAGCCGGGTTTATCAGATGCTGCGGGAATACAAGCTGAATCCGGAACTTGTGCCGGTG
>UMLB01016395.1_pt1 | contig 43356 bp, 53 predicted proteins | sample 1966481 | NCBI WGS metagenome assembly UMLB01 (sample SAMEA4836192, study PRJEB28245) | human gut metagenome | biome: gut microbiome; material: fecal sample | place: Denmark | collected 2008 | reverse complement strand
TTATAAGAGATTTGTGGATGCAAGGCAGCAGGCGGTAAGTTGGGAACTGGTGCACTGAGAAATAATCTACAGTTGGTGAATATCTAAATTAATAGTCTGAAAGAGGCATAATTTAAGTTTCGCTAAGTTTCACCTATAGAGTTGGAATGAGGAAAATTCAATAGAGCAATATGAAAAAAGCACTGAAAACCGTTGGACTAATGCTGATCACGATTTATAGTGCTTTTTCTTTGGTTAAAGAGAAAAAACATAATAAATTTAAGTTTTGTTAAGTTTCACTAAGTTCTGCATTGGCAGATTGCCACTGCCTTTTCGGCTCATATTTTCCACAACCATCGCAGGTATACGGCCAGTTAATTTTCCATTCAAAATATTCATCTCTGGTAATCACACCGGATTTCAGTTCATCCATTTGAACTACCCATTCTTTCAGAAAATCATTCAGAACCCCATAATCAAACCACATACAGACAGGAGCATGGGCAGGCCAGCTGTCGTTGTCATGGTAGTAAACGGAAGTGTCTGCTACTTCATTGCATTTTTCACCGGGAAATTTCCGAGAAAGAAACAGATGCATCTATTGATTTTACAAATAACAGATTTGTGATATGATAGTTACAGCATTTCAGAAAGAAACAGAAAGGAAGTAATCAATGGTGTTTGATATCATAGAGCATCTGCAGATCAGACCGGAATTAAAGGAGTCCATACTTGAATTTCGAAAACAATATCCCGTGGAACCACAGTTTCAGTCCAGGATACCCGTTCCGAGTAACATTTATTATGGAACAGATATCTGGGAAAAGGCAGTGACGGCACTTTTATGCGGAAAAAATATTTTGCTTGTCGGTCATAAAGCCACGGGGAAAAATATTTTTGCGGAAAATCTTGCCGCTGCATTCGCTAGACCGCGGTGGGATGTGTCGTTTCATGTCAATATGGATGCTGCATCTCTGATCGGTATGGATACTTTTAAAAAACAGGAAGTAACTTTCCGTCCGGGTCCGATCTGCTGTGCGGCGCAGCATGGCGGATTTGCAGTGCTCGACGAGATCAATATGGCGAAAAGTGAGGCTCTGGCGGTACTTCATGGAACACTGGACTTTCGAAGAAGCATCGATGTGCCGGGATATGAGCGGATCGACCTGCACCCGGCCACCCGTTTCATCGCCACGATGAACTATGGGTATGCGGGAACAAAAGAACTGAACGAAGCACTGGTTTCCCGTTTTGTGGTGATCCGGATGCCGATGATCTCGCAGGAACACCTGATTTTGTTATTACAGGATCACTATCCGACACTGAAAACTGAAGGCGCAAAAGAACTGGCAGCCGTCTACCTGGATCTTCAGAAAAAGTGTGAAAATGCCCAGATTTCTTCCCGTGCCATGGATCTTCGGGGGCTTCTTGACGGTGTGGCACTGATGGAAAAAGGATTGAACGTACAGGATGCGCTGGACATGGGAATTACCAATAAAACCTTTGACCCATATGAGCAGACACTGATTCAGGATACGATTCGGGGACGAATCTCAAAAAAGATGAAACCGGAAGATTTATTTGAAGAAAAATGTGGTTCTTGCAGAAAAGAATTCGCATAAACACTCTATCATAATAAAAGGACAGTGCAAAGACATGGAACAGCAGGAGATGCAGGAAGAACGGAGAGCGAGAAATTTTGTTTGGGCAGCGGCGGAACAGTATGGGCTGGAACCGCTGTTTCTCGCCTATGCACCGGATGGGACGGCGGATATGTATCTGAATATTATTATCGGTCTCAGTTATAAGTGGTATGATGCCCAAAAACTGGAAACATTTTTTCATATGCTCGGTGGCAGGCAGGAGGAACTGTATCAGGGGATGCTGTGGCTCGGTCTGGAACAGGCATTATACGAAAAAGAACAGGCGCATCGTCCGGCACTTACGGATCTTCGCCAGGAATATGCACAGGAAAATCTGGGGAGGTATCGTTCGTTTAAAGAATATGAACTGATTGATCAGCTGCGAAACGGACATTGTGCGGCTATTCTGGGTCGGGACTCCGGGTTATCCGGAAGAATGGAAGAACTGCTTCAGGAACTGACGTTTACCGGAGATATGGAGATCGAACAGATCATCGCCAGGATGAAAGTGATCCTGTGGAAATATTTTTCTTATGAACCGAAGCCGGTAAAAAAAGAGCGGGGGACGTATTTTCTGCAAAAACTGCTGCCTGCATTTCATTCGATCGGCAAGATGCATGCTACCTACGTGAAGACAAAGCGGTATGACGATCCGGTGTGGGAAGAGTCCGGAAACGGAGGAACCATGGAAAGAGCCAGACATTATCTGCTTCAGTTTTCCAGGCAGGGAGACGGGGAAAAAGACCGGGCGTATATTGAGGGATGTTTTGGTTCCAGTATCTGTTCTCCCGGGGAAGAAAAACTGATGGAAGAAGAATTGTGTACGGAGAATCATAAAAACAGCCATATTTATATAACCGAAGGATATTCGAAGGCTGGTTCTCCGGCCGGAGAACGGTGGAACGAAAAAGCGGCTGAAGCGGAAAAGAAGATTGACAGAAGAGAGGCAAAGGAGATTCAGGAGTTCCGGGAGAATTGCAGAAGACAGACAGAGAAAAATCGGCAGTATTACGAGAAAAATCGAACCATCTATGAGAACAGTATCCGCAGAATGACAGAAAAACTCCGTCTGGAACTGGATACCCGCCTTGATGACGTTCCTTTACGGGCAAGACAGGGAAAAATCTGTGCCAGCCAGGTATGGAGAGCACTGTATCTGGAGGATCCAAGAATCTTTGAAAAAAGAGAAGAGGTGTCAGATGCAGGGTTCTCCGTAGATATCCTGATTGATGCGTCCTCCTCCCGGAAAGACAGTCAGGAACAGATTGCAGCGCAATCCTATATTCTTGTGAAAAGTCTGGATCTTTGCAGGATTCCGCTACAGGTGTATTCTTATTGCAGTATTCGCGGATATACGGTTTTGCGGTTGTTTCAGTCTTACGGGGAGATAGACCGGGCAGAAGAGGTATTTTCCTATGTGGCGGCGGGGAATAACCGCGACGGACTGGCACTTCGGGGAGCCGGTCATCTGATGGAAAACAGTGAACAGGAGAAGAAGTTATTGCTCGTCCTCACCGATGGCAGCCCGCAGGATGACCGGATCGCAGCAGAAGGTGTATTTTACAAAAACAGAGAATACACGGATCAGATTGCAGTGGAAGACACGACCGAACAGGTACAGCACCTGAAAAGGAAAGGCATTCAGGTCGTAGGTATTTTCATGGGGACAGAGCGCGGACTTCAGACCGCCCACCGGATCTTTGGACGAGATTTTGTGCGGATCGAGAATATTCAGCAGTTTTCCGAAGTGGTGGGAAAGATCCTGCAGGAGAAAATCAGGGAGATAATTTGACAAATCCTGTTTATTGTGCTAAAGTATGACAAGAGTAATTCGTACCCGGTTTTCCAGGTGAAGACCGGGTTATTTATAAATCAAATGTTCACAAAAGGAGAAAATAGACTGTATATGAACAAACAAGAAAGCGATATCATGAAAATATTATTACAGACTCCCTTTATCAACCAGCGGATGCTGGCAGAAGCTTCCGGACATTCGCTGGGGGTGGTGAATCGGTCGGTGAAAGAACTGGTGGCTCAGGGGTATCTGGATGAGCAGTTATGGCCGACTTCCCGGGCAAAGAAAGAATTTCAGGAGCGGTCTCCGAAAAGAGCGATTATCCTGGCAGCCGGTTTCGGGATGCGGATGGTTCCCATCAACACGGAGGTGCCGAAAGGTCTGTTGGAAGTCAATAAAGAACCTTTGATCGAGAGGCAGATCCGCCAGCTTCACGAAGTCGGGATCCGGGAGATCTATGTGGTAGTCGGATTTATGAAAGAGCGATATGAGTATCTGATCGATGAGTTTGGTGTGGAACTGGTGGTTAATCCGGACTATATGACGAAAAACAATTTACATTCTGTCAGTCTGGTGAGACGCCATCTGGAGAATGCGTATATCATTCCCTGCGACATCTGGTGTGACCGGAATCCCTTTGACCGGTTCGAGTCCTACTCCTGGTACATGGTCAGTGATCTGGTGGAAAATGAAAGTTCTGTCCGCGTCAACCGGAAAATGGAACTGGTTACGGTTCCGGAAGGAAATGGTGGCAATGCAATGATCGGAATCTGTTATCTGACTGGGGAAGAAGCAGGTATCGTTGCGGAAAATATAGAAAAGCTGAGCAGGGATCTGCGATATGACGGTGTTTTCTGGGAAGAAGCATTATATCGAAAAGATAAAATGATCGTTGCTGCAAGGGTTGTACACGGTTCGGATGTTGTAGAAATCAATACATACGAACAGCTGCGGGAACTTGACAGCCATTCCGGCCAGTTAAAAACTGATGCGATCCAGGTGATCTGTCAGGCACTTGGTGTAAAACAGGACGAGATTACCGATATCACCGTACTGAAAAAGGGAATGACCAACAGATCTTTCTTATTTACAACCAAGGGAAAAAAATACATTATGCGCATCCCCGGTGAGGGAACGGAACAGCTGATCGACCGGAGGGAAGAAGCAGCAGTTTATCAGACCATCGACGGAAAGAAAATATGCGATGACATTGCATATATCAATCCGGAGAATGGATACAAGATCACGGAATTTCTGGAAGGTGCGAGAGTCTGTGATCCTGACTGTCCCCGGGATGTGGAAAAATGCATGAAGCGCCTGAGAAGGTTTCATGAGATGAAACTGCAGGTGGAGCATACCTTTGATATTTTCGGGCAGATGGAGTTTTACGAAAAGCTGTGGGGTAATACTCCCTCAGATTACCGAGATTATCAGAAGACAAAAGAGCATGTACTGGAACTTCGTCCATATATTGAACAGTGGAGTGGGGAAAGGGTGCTGACCCATATCGATGCAGTGCCGGATAATTTTCTGTTTATAGAAAAAAACGGTGAAGAGGAGATCCGCCTGATAGACTGGGAGTACGCAGGGATGCAGGATCCTCATGTAGATATTGCCATGTTTGCTGTTTATGCGATGTATGACAGGGAACAGGTGGATGCGCTGATCGATGCTTATTTTCCGGAGGGGTGCAAAAATGAGATCCGGATCAAGATCTACTGCTATATCGCAGCATGCGGACTTTTGTGGAGCAACTGGTGTGAGTATAAAAAGAGTCTGGGTGTAGAGTTTGGCGAGTATTCGCTGCGGCAGTACCGATATGCGAAAGAGTATTATAGAATTGTAAAGGAAGAACTCAGTCAAATCAAAGGAGCAAAAAATCATGAATAAAGCAGAACGGGCAATTATAATGGCTGCCGGTCTGGGCAATCGGATGCGGCCAGTCACACTGACCACACCGAAACCACTGGTGAAAGTCAACGGTGAGCGGATGATCGATACAGTGATTCAGGGTCTTCATGAGAATGGGATCACGGAAATTTATATTGTGGTTGGTTATCTGAAAGAACAGTTTTACACGCTGGAACAGGAATATCCGGGTGTGACAATTATTGAAAATCCTTATTATGATACCTGCAACAACATTTCTTCACTGTATGTAGCGCGGGATCATATAGAAAATGCCATGATCCTGGACGGTGATCAGATTGTGTATAACAGAACAATCCTTTCTCCGGAGTTTGAACGTTCCGGTTATAACAGTATCTGGACGGACGAAGAGACGGATGAATGGCTGCAGCAGGTAGAAGACGGAATCGTTGTTTCCTGCAGCAGAAACGGAGGGAAGGGTGGCTGGCAGCTGTACAGCATCTCCCGATGGAGCAAAGAAGATGGAAAACGACTGAAACATCATCTGGAAGTGGAATTTGAAGAGAAGAAAAACAGACAGATCTACTGGGACGATGTGGCGATGTTCTGCTATCCGAAGGAATACCGGCTTGGCATCCGACCGATGCATCCGGGTGATCTGATCGAGGTGGATAACCTGGAAGAGCTGATCGCTCTGGATAACAGCTACCGTGATTTATACACAAAAAAAGGAGTAAAATAGTGATGAATAAAAATATAACAAATACAAAAGGAAAGATCGACTGGATGATTACACTGGTTCCTCTTGGAATCGTGATTGCACTGTGCATCCTGTTTTTCCTCCTGCCGGATCAGTCAAATGCAGTTCTGAGCCAGATCCGGTTTTTCTTCGGAGATACTTTTGGAACATATTATCTGGTGATCGGACTTGGAATTTTCCTGTTGTCTCTGTATATCGCAGGATCGAAATACGGCGATATCGTACTTGGTGAAAAAGGAGAAAAGCCGAAATACTCTTTCTTTTCCTGGGGAGCAATGATGTTTACCTGCGGTCTTGCAGCGGATATTTTATTTTACTCTTTCTCGGAATGGGTATTATATGCGACAGATCCTCACCTGGAAGAGATGGGAAGCATCCAGGAATGGGCAGGCGTCTATCCGCTGTTTCACTGGAGTTTTATCCCGTGGGGATTCTATCTGGTACTGGCTGTGGCATTCGGTTTTATGCTCCATGTACGAAAAAGAAACCGCCAGAAATACTCGGAAGCCTGCCGTCCGATCCTGGGGAAACATACCGAGGGCTGGGCAGGAAGAATCATTGATCTTCTGGCCGTATTTGCCCTGCTTGCAGGAACGGCAACAACCTTCAGTGTGGCAACACCGCTGATGGCAACGATCATCGGAGAGCTTTTTCATGTTACAGTAAGCCGGACAGTTATCAATGCCATTATTTTACTGGTAACATGTGCTGTATATACATATTCTTTGCTCCACGGATTTAAGGGGATCAGCAGACTGGCAAATATCTGTATATATCTCTTTTTTGGATTGCTGGCGGTTGTCCTTCTGTTTGGAGGTGAAACCCGTTATATCATCGAGACAGGTCTGAGTTCACTGGGAACCATGGTTCAGAACTTTATCGGACTTTCTACTTTTACGGATCCTCTGAGAACCTCAAACTTTCCACAGAACTGGACGATTTATTATTGGGCATACTGGATGGTCTGGTGTGTGGCAGCACCATTTTTCATCGGCAGCATCTCCCGTGGAAGAACCGTCCGCCAGACTATTCTGGGAGGTTATGGTTTCGGCGTTGGATCCACTCTGATCAGTTTTATCATCCTCGGCAATTACTCCATGGGAATGCAGGTAACCGGAAAAGCTGATTTTATCGCACAATACCTGAAAGATGGCGATCTCTATGGAATGATCGTATCCATGATCAAAACCATGCCCTGTGCCCCGGTTATCATGGTAATAGTACTGCTGACGATGGTTGCCTTCTACGCAACTTCCTTTGACTCCATTGCCCTGACAGCCTCCTGCTACAGTTACCGCAAACTCGAAGAAGGCGAACAACCCCACCGGGGAATCCAGCTGATGTGGTGCCTTCTGCTGATCGCATTGCCGATCGCATTACTGTTTGCGGAAAGCTCCATGAGCAATCTGCAAAGTGTGAGTATTGTGGCTGCCTTTCCGATTGGAGTGGTAATCCTGCTGATCACAGGCAGTTTCTTGAAAGACGCGAAGAAATATATAAAAGAAAATAAATAAAAAATATATTACATTACTTTTTAAAAGTATGAAAAACGATACACGAATCCAATCTGTCGTTTCCAATACTTAGCCGAAAGAGCCCGGTTTCCAGGGGGGACTCGCACTGTGTGGGTGGTTAGGGCAAGCTTTGAGATCCGGCGCTTACGTAGGCTTTCGCGAGGGTCAGCTGACCCTCGTGAATCATAGCCGAAGTTAGCGACTAGCTCAAAGTTGCCCTGCCCACGCGAGTCCCTCTGGAAACCGGGCTCTTTCGGCGTCCGTCAGACAACAACTTTTCATTTCCATCTCTAAAAACCATGAAAGTACTTGCAACATTTTCCTATTTGTACTATGATAGAACCATTGAATTTACAAAAAATCCAATTAAAATTGGTCCAGCGGATCAATTATTGATATACCATGCAATAAAAACATGAAAGTAACCGACAAACACACGAAAAAATCCAAGGCTGAAACAAACAGCTGGACGTGATTATGAAGGGAAAAAAGAAAAATGGGTAAATATTTTGGAACGGATGGCTTCCGTGGAGAAGCCAATGAAAACCTAACTGCAGACCACGCATACAAAATCGGCCGATTCCTGGGCTGGTACTACGGAGAACAGAAACGCAGAAACGGGGATGATACACCGGCACGGATCGTAATCGGAAAAGATACCCGGAGATCCAGCTATATGTTTGAATACACACTGGTAGGTGGTCTGGTAGCTTCCGGGGCAGATGCATACCTGCTTCATGTAACCACAACCCCATCCGTTGCCTATGTGGCAAGAACCGATAATTTTGACTGCGGAATCATGATCTCTGCCAGTCATAACCCATATTATGATAATGGAATCAAACTGATCAATGGAAACGGAGAAAAGATGGATGAAGAGACCATCGCTCTCGTAGAAGACTATCTGGACGGAAAAGTAGAAGTATTTGGTGAAACTTATGAAGAAGTACCATATGCTCATAAAGACCGGATCGGATGTACGGTGGACTATGTGGCAGGAAGAAACCGCTATGTCGGTTATCTGATTTCTCTTGGCATGTATTCTTTCAAAGGCATTAAGGTTGGTCTGGACTGTGCCAACGGAAGTTCCTGGAATATCGCCAAAGCCGTATTTGATGCTCTGGGAGCCAAAACCTATGTGATCAACGCCCAGCCGGACGGAACCAACATCAATAACAACGCCGGATCCACCCATATCGAAGGACTGCAGAAATATGTAGTAGATAACGGACTGGATGTAGGATTTGCCTACGACGGAGATGCCGACCGCTGCCTGTGTGTCGATGAAAAAGGCAATCTGGTAGACGGAGATGCCATTCTCTACATTTATGGAAAATACATGAAAGAGAGAGGAAAACTTCTGACCAACACCGTGGTAACTACGGTCATGTCAAACTTCGGTCTTTATAAAGCGTTCGATGAACTGGGTATCGGCTATGCAAAAACTGCGGTAGGCGATAAATATGTATACGAATATATGAACCAGAACGGCTGCCGGATCGGAGGAGAACAGTCCGGTCATATCATTTTCTCAAAATACGCTTCCACCGGAGACGGTATCCTGACCAGTCTGAAGATGATGGAAGTCATGATGGCGAGAAAAGCAAAGATGAGCCAGCTGACCGAAGGTTTGACTATTTATCCGCAGGTTCTGGAAAATGTAAGAGTAGTCGATAAGACAGCTGCCCAGGAGGATCCGGATGTGAAAGCTGCGGTAAAAGCAGTGGAAGAGGCACTGGGAGACACCGGACGTATCCTGGTACGTGAATCCGGAACAGAACCGTTACTTCGTGTCATGGTGGAAGCCGAGACCGAAGAATGTTGCCGGAAATATGTCGACCAGGTAGTCGGCGTAGTAAAAGCCAAAGGTCATGTGGCGTAAAATAGAACATACTGTTCTGTCGGGTACTTCAGGCAGAATGGTGAGTGTATATGCATAATCGCGAAAAACAAGTGCAGTAACACAAACGATCTGAGAGGAGAAATAATAATATGTGTGGAATCGTAGGCTATACCGGAATGCACAGCGCAGCCCCGGTTTTACTGGATGGACTGTCCAAACTGGAATACCGTGGATATGACTCTGCCGGTATCGCAGTTAGAGACGGGGAAAAACAGGCAGAGGTGATCAAAGCCAAAGGCCGCCTGAAAAAACTGATCGACAAGACCAATGGTGGCGACTCTGTACCGGGAACCTGTGGAATCGGGCATACCCGTTGGGCAACTCACGGAGAACCTTCTGAGAATAATGCACATCCTCATATGAGCGATGATGGCAATGTGGTAGCTGTTCATAACGGTATTATTGAAAACTATCAGGAATTAAAAGACAAACTGATTCGAAATGGCTACACCTTCTATTCAGAAACCGATACGGAAGTGGCTGTCAAACTGGTGGATTATTATTATAAAAAATACGAAGGCACACCGGTAGATGCCCTGACACACGCCATGGTTCGTATCCGTGGCTCTTATGCCCTGGCAATCATGTTCAAGGAGTATCCGGAAGAGATCTATGTGGCGAGAAAAGACAGCCCGATGATTCTTGGGGTGGAAAACGGAGAGTCCTTTATTGCATCTGATGTTCCTGCAATCTTAAAATATACAAGAAATGTTTACTATATCGGTAACCTGGAGATGGCCCGTGTCAGAAAAGGAGAGATTACGTTCTTTAATCTGGATGGCGATGAGGTGGAAAAACAGCCGAAAGTCATTGAATGGGATGCGGAAGCAGCTGAAAAAGCAGGATTTGAGCATTTTATGATCAAAGAGATCCATGAACAGCCGAAAGCTGTAGCAGATACGCTGAATTCTGTTCTGCATGATGGTGTGATCGATCTGAGCGATGTGGGGCTTTCCGAGGAAGAAATCAAAAACATCAGTCAGATCTATATCGTGGCATGCGGATCCGCCTATCATGTAGGTATGGCAGCACAGTATGTGCTGGAAGACCTTGCAAGAATCCCGGTTCGTGTGGAACTGGCATCTGAATTCCGCTACCGGAAACCACTGTTAGATAAGAACGGTCTTGCTATTATCATCAGTCAGTCCGGGGAAACCGCAGACAGCCTTGCCGCACTTCGGGAAGCAAAATCAAAAGGTGTCCGTACTCTCGGAATCGTCAATGTGATTGGATCTTCCATCGCCAGAGAAGCAGATAATGTCTTCTACACTCTGGCAGGACCGGAAATCTCCGTGGCAACCACAAAGGCCTACAGTACCCAGCTGATCGCTTCTTACCTGCTGGCGATCCAGTTTGCGAAAGTGAGAGAGGAGATCACACAGGAGCAATATGACGGTCTGATTGCAGAGCTGCAGACGCTTCCGGAAAAGATTCAGAAGATCATTGATGACAAAGAACGCCTTCAGTGGTTTGCCTCAAAACAGGTCAATGCGAAAGATATTTTCTTTATTGGTCGTGGCATTGATTATGCCATCAGTATGGAAGGCAGCCTGAAGATGAAAGAGATCAGCTACATCCACTCTGAGGCATATGCGGCAGGTGAACTGAAACATGGAACGATTTCCCTGATTGAAGATGGTACATTGGTGATCGGCTGTCTGACCCAGCCGGCACTGTATGAAAAGACCGTCAGCAACATGGTAGAATGTAAGAGCCGTGGCGCTTATCTGATGGGACTGACGACATACGGCAATTATAATATTGAGGATACTGCGGACTTTGTAACGTATATTCCAAAGACAGATCCACATTTTGCAACTTCACTGGCAGTGATACCGCTGCAGCTGATGGGATATTATGTGTCCGTGGCGAAAGGACTTGATGTAGATAAACCGAGAAACCTGGCGAAGAGCGTGACAGTGGAATAGAGATAACGATTCGGAAATATGAAATCATAAAAATGCATTTTGTTTTCGGTAAACAGAGGTTTACGTTGAAAACAAAATGCATTTTTATGATTTACAGAAAAGTTTATTCGGTTTTTTTAAAACGAAAAATACCTATCTAAAACACTTCTTACAAGGCTCATATCCCCGACTTTCCGCCTCTGCCTTGCTGATCTCGCTTGCCTTGCTCGGGTCTGTGGTGCCACAGTTATTTTTATTATGATACTTGGATCCGGTAGCTGTGATCCATACCATTTCTTCGTTGGAAGTGGAAGAAGTATCCTGTGGAGCCGCTGTTACCTGTGGGGTGGCTTCCACCTGGCTGGAAGCACCTGCACTTGCAGCAGAGACTTCCTTATTTCCGGAAGAGGATTTTTCATTTGCAGCTGCATTCGAACCTGAAGAACTGCTGCCTTTTGATTGGCTCGTCTGTGCCTGTGTTCCCTTATCCTCTTTATCTCCTGGGCTGTAGTCATTGCACGGTTCCTGGTTCCAGGTGATGGTTGTTCCGTCACTGACAGCGACGATCGTGCCCTGTTTATCGGTACGATACACATGAATATCCATGGATTCCAGCTTGTCCATCACATCTTTATCCGGATGTCCGTACTGGTTATCCTTTCCGCAGCTGATCACTGCATATTCCGGAACGGTTGCCTGGAGAAAATCCCAGCTGGTAGCTGTGGCAGAACCGTGATGTCCCGGAACCAGTACATCGCAAGAGAGGTCAATGCCGGATTCACACATGGCTTTTTCACTGGTGCTTTCCGCATCTCCGGTGAAAATAAAAGAATTATCACCATTTGTCAGTTTGATCGCCACTGAATTCTTATTGCTGTCATTCGGATCAATGGTTGCCGGAGCCAGGATCTGAAAACTTCCGCTTCCGAAAGAAAATTCAGTACCGACTGCGGGATGCTGCATCGGAAGTCCTTTGTCGGCAACTGTCTGGATAAAGGACTGATACAGTTTACTGTCATGTTCATAATCACTGGAAATTACATTTTTTACATCAAAAGCATTTAAACATCCGATCAGTCCTGCCATATGGTCGCTGTCATAATGGGAAGAGATCAGATAGTCAATGGTGGTAACATTCTGTTTTTGCAGATAAGAAACCACAAAACTGGAAGTACTCTTATCACCACCGTCATAAATCATGGTCTGCCCATCGGACTGTACCAGGATACTTAATCCCTGTCCCACATCCAGAAAATGAACTTTCATCTCACCGGCTTCTTTTGTCGGCTCCAGTGTAGGAGTTGCGGTTTCTTCTGGTGTAGTCTCAGGTGTGGGAGTGTCTGTCGGAACTTCCGCAGGTGTAATCTCCGGAGTATCCGTTACAACAGCTTCCGGTGTGTCAGAGGCCTCATCAGTAATGGCAATTGTTCTGGACTGCGCTGCACTTTCCGGGGTAAACGGTGTGGCAGCGATAAAGAACAAAAGCGGCACAAGAAGCGGAACCCATCGGGCAATCGCTGCTTTTTTACGAATCAGATTCCAGATAAATGGAAAAAGAGACACTCCGGCAAGAGTAACGCATAAGCCGAACGGAACAGAAGAAGACAGATTGCCAAGTCCGCCAATGATCAGTACAACTGCGAAAATATACCGGAGAATGTAGAAAGTTTTTTTTCGTTTCATCGTAATCCTCCCTTGTGAATCAAGTAATTATTTTTATTATGATGATACCAAGGTCAAAAGGTCAGAAATCTGACGCAAGCTTGCTTGCAGGAAGATTTCTGATCTTGGGACCTGCCAAAAACATGAGTAAGTAGCCATTTTTCGAAGAAAAATGAGCGAATTACGAATGTTTTTGAGGATTGTGGAAGTACGAAGTACGGAACAATCCGGTATCAAAGGGGTCAAAATACCTTTTGACCTCAACATCTTATAATACTATAGATGGAAGGAAAGGTCAAAAATTCATTGAAATTACCCTTACCATCCAGTATAATAATAGATTGCACGGTAACTGCGCGCTATTCGCTCAGTTCCATTATTTACGAAAAAAACGATGTGACTGCCTTCTGAAAAACAGGAGCGAAACCGCAGTTGCGAAAGGATGAAAATAAAGATGGAAAATAAAAAAGAAACTCTTACCGCTGCTGAAGAACAGAAACGCCAGCAGCAGTTTATTGAAAAAGCCCGCATCTATGTCAGAGAAAAATCAGAAGAACTGGGACGTCCGTTATATGCCTGTACGACTACCTTCGGGTGTCAGATGAACGCGGTTTCCGTGATGTAAAAAAGCCCATAAATAAAGCATTTTAAAATATCCCAACAATAGGAGAAATCCTAAAGTTGGGATATTTTTATTTTTTGTATTCCATAATGTCGCCCGGTTGACAGTCCAGAAAATCGCAGATTTTACAAAGCACGTCAGTTTTTACCGTTTCCCCTTTCGACAGCTTCGCAAGCGTCGGCGCGGAGATCACAGAAAGAAGATCCGTCTTTTTCATATCACGGCGCGCCAGAAGGTCAAACAGTCGATAATATTTCATCATAATAAACACCACCTATTCAATTTTTATAATATAAGCATACACTAATATAATATTAAAGTCAACGAAAAAAATATAAATAAAAGCTAATAAAAGTATTGACTTTCATATAAACGTATGCTAATATAATATTAACGAAAGGAAATAAAAAATAAACAAACACTTAGAAAGGCGGTAACAAAATGAAAAGATTTGAAATCGGACAGAGAATTGATAAAGGCGGGGTTGTATTTGAGATAACAGGAAGAACAAAGAAAACTGTTAAATTCGTAGAAATTCAGCACGCAGGAAGATTCAACGAAAGAAGAAGCGAAGAGAAAAAGAAAAAGATCTTCGAATGGCCGGAAAGAGAAATCTTCTTCGTATCGCCTTATGAAGTAGAAGCATAAAGAAAAAACAGAGCCGGGGCAGCAGTCCCCGGCAGAAAGGAAAAGAAATGTACGAAACGGTAAAAGTTGTTAAGGGATATAAAATCACAAGAATGAAAGGAACGCACGGAGCATATCACGTAAATGTAAGAGAAGACGACCAGATCGGATTTAGAGAGTTTCATACTTTTAGAACAATCAAAGCGGCAACAGAATTCATCGAAACAGCATTATAAAAAACAACTGTAAAAAGTCTGATAAATCAGATATACTTATAGCAAAACAGAGCCGGGGCAGCAGTCCCGGCAGAAAGGAACAAAATGAAAAAAGACTGGGAAGAAATAGAAAAATTCTTTAAACTTCTGGAGCGTGACGAAACACTGGATAAACAACTGAAAGAAACAACCGGATCAGAAGAATACTTTCTGATTATCTTAGAGAGTTTAAGCCCGCTTCATACACTGGAAATAAGTAAAGAAAAAGAGAGAAAAGAGGAATTGAAAAAATTATATGATCTGTGCAGCTTCGATGAAGAACTTGACAAGGAACTGGGGACCATGGCGGGGATCAACGGCGGATATTTAACAACAGCACTTGAAAAGATCATCAAATAAAGATCAGGGCGGCAGCAGTAGCCGCCCGGCAATTAAAGCAGCCACGATCCGCCCGCGGGAGATTGTGAAGGTCCGAAGCCCTTGTAAATGCTGACGGGTTGCAACGGGGCGTTGTAATGTTGTTTGACAAGTTCCGGCCGGGTTTAATGTGAACCGGGCGTCGTGGGAGAATTAAACCGCTTGTTTCTGTACCACTTCACAAAATCCACACTGAAAGCGCGGGACCTTATAACGCCCGTTCCGTTGCATTTTTAATCGCGGTATATAAATTTATGGGAAAGACCATTCGCGAACACGATTTCCGTCACGCAGCGATCTTTTACCGTAATATGATCCAAAACCAGATTGAAAAACTCTTTGATCGATTCTTCTTCGACCATTCCGGCCAGATCGCTATATACGATATGAGATCCGGCGCGGATCTTATGCGTCAGGAGAAAAGCGGAAGCGGATTTCATGAAGGCGGATTCATCAACACCGGAAGCGATATGCGTTTCGGTCAGTTCTTTCAATTTGTTTTCGGCAGCCACGCGCCCGGAATCAAACCGATTTTTCTTTTCCAGATATTCTTTTTCGCTCATTCCGTCGTCACTGAAATAATACGCATCTTCCAGACGTTCTTTCGCGCGTTCATATTTTCGGATCTGATCTTTCAGGCTTTCAATTTCTGCCGGATCAGCGGCCACACCTTCCTGATCCACCGGATCAGCGCGCCACAATGCGCCACCCGTGGCAGATTTGCCCGTTAATAGTTCAAAGGTATTATTTAAGCTATCAGACGATAAACCCATAATATCGGCAAATACGGCCTTGTCAGACAGAAGCATTTTTTCCAGATCTTCCGGGGTTTTGATCTTCCGTCGTTCGTTTGATACGCGGACCATAGCGGATATATAGTTAATCACAAACGGACCGATCTTCACGTCGCTGACGTTTAAGTTCTGACAGTGAATCGCCCGCGTTTTTGCGCCGCAATAATACATAGACGGGGTAAAGCCATTCTTTCGGCGTTTATCCTTTTTACCCACTAGATAACCAGAACCACACGAACCGCACTGAATCAGACCGGCGAAGACATTACAATTCTTTTCTACCGGGTGCGATCCAACCATATTTCTTTTATCCCGGTTGATATCCATAATTTTATTGACTTTTTCCCATATTTCAGGATCAATGAGCGGATCAAAGACACCTTCAAGGTACACAACTTCGTCAATCGGCTTTTTTCGGCCGCGCGCGCTTTCACGGTAATTATAACGATAGTCGCCTTTATTCATCGGATTACGCAGAAAATCGCCGACGGTTTTAGAAGTCCATTCGCCGCCACGCTTGGTCGGTATGCAGTGGGCGTTGTTATAATCGCGGATCTTCCCGGTTGACTTAACTTTCAAATACATTTCATACATAGCGCGCCCGAACGGGGCTTCCTTTTCGGAATGCACCGGCCACCCGGCGGACGAATCCCAGTCCCACCCATAAGGCACACGCGCGCCGTTCCATTTCCCTTCGTTGGCGCGTCCGATCATAATATCTTTCACACGTTCACTTGTCAGTTTCCTTTCCAGTTCCGCAAATACAAGAATAATCTTCAGGACAGCTTCGCCGATCGCGGAAGACGTGTCAAATTGTTCATTCAATGAAACAAACGTCACGCGGTTGTATTTAAAGTCGTCATACATTAAAGAAAAGTCAACGAGGTTTCGGGAAATACGATCGATCTTATACACAAGAACATGAGACACAAGCCCGGCGCGGACTTTCTGCATCATTCTTTCATATGCCGGCCGTTTCGTATTCTTACCGGATCGCCCGGCATCTTCGAAGATTTCTACACGCGACATATCAACGTGTAAGATATGCTTACAATATGCTTTCAGTTCCTTTTTCTGGAACGGAAGTGAATCTTTATCGACCTGATACCCAGTCGATACACGAACATAGATCGCAACGATCCGATCGTCGGCACTGGCAGCGGGTACTTTCATAGCATAAGCCATAACATACACAACCTTTCTATTTTTCTAAAAAAGGGTATAAAAATAAGCCCTTTCAAAGATTGTGGGCCTATGCTATAATAACACTTGCTAGGGAGTTATTATAGTCAGCCCACGGTTGACGGGTAACAATCTATATAAAGCCGTTTCCGGTTGCCGCCGGGAGCGGTTTTATTTTCTTTATTCAGTTTCTGATTTGTAAGTTATTTCTACAGTAGCACCGAAACGATATTCGTCTTCTTCCAGAACGTAACCTTCGTCACGATCCCAAACAACTTTATACTTTCCGCCGAAAATTGAACAATCAATATCGGTAACGCGACCAGAAGAAAGAAGATTTTTAACGCGGGAGCAACTCCCTTTCTTGATATAACCAATATGAACATCATCAACAACAACCTTTACGGCGTTTGAATCGTATTCATTTTCAGGTTCGGGAATCAATTCAACTTTTGAAACTAAAAAATCATATTGAAAAATCTTTTCGTCATACATAAAATCGTCAACGATCTGCTTCTTCGTCTTTTCGTAATCATCATTTTCATACGCCAATTCCATTAGATTATCCATATACGAAGAAATTCCGGCGACCTTGAAATTATCAGTTTTCGTCGAAATAACAGGCTTCGACGGAGCGGAAACGACCGGATCAGGCGAAACCGGATTATCCTTCTTTTTAAATAACTTTCCGAATAGTCCTATTTTAGACACCTTCTTTACTAAATAATTGTCTATCGTTTTGAAGCTGCGGCGAAAGAAGATCCGCCGCAGGCGGGAACACTAATCCCAGAAGTCAGGCGATATCACATTTCCCTGAACTTTCCTAGAATGGGATTTTATGCCATTTTTTCGGCGTCCCCTTTTTCGCGAACGTGTAAAGCCCGTAAAGCAAGTTCTTTATCTAGGCTATCCGCTTCGCGATAACAAGTAACAAGGAACTGTTCTTCACTTGTCATATGTATACCTTTTGAGTTGGGAGTATATTTTTCTGGAAGTTCCACATCATCACGCGCCATAGAATCCATACTAACACCGAAGTAATCGCATAATTTACGGAAAGTCGATAACTTAATATTGCTGTAACCTACTTTATAGAAACCGTCGATTGTGCTGTACGGTATGCCAGATCCTTGCGAAACCTTTCTTTTGTTCAAATGATTCTTTTCCATCAAATAATCCAACTTTTCAAGGAATGTCAATTCAAAACACCTCCTTTCAATTCACATTGTAAAGTAAAAATATTACGGTGTCAAGAAAAATATTACGGTACAAAGGGAAAATATATAGAAATAATTTACTTTGCACAGTAAAATTGTTCTTGACAATTCACTTTGCAGAGTGTATTTTAAGATTACAGGCACGGTACACCGTGAATCAATCAACAGAAAGGAGCGAACGACAATGAAAATCACAGTCAAAGGAAACAGCAACGAAAGACTGAAAGTCACATCAGACGAAAGACCGGAAGACGTCGAACCAGTTCTTCAGGAAATAAGAAAGATGTCCCGAAAATTGAGACATCTTCTTAAAAACGGATATGAAATTGACTTAACGATTAGTAGTGAGAATAGCCATCTGGAAGAGTAATAGAATCGATCATATCTTCTTCACTACTGGAAGAATCATGAACATAGTCAAGAACAACGGTTTCACAATCCAGTTCGTCGTCTTCTTCATCAGGATCAAGAATGGAAAGTGAAACATATTCGAAACCTTCGTCTTGAGCAGACTTTAAACTCTCAAGAAGTTCTGAAATATTATAAACAAACACAGGCGCACCCCCTTTCTATTGCGATTATATCACGGAAACAGGGAAAGCACCACAGAAAGGAGAATGAACCATGTACAAGAATTTAGTTGAGATCCTGAAAAGAAAAGGAATCACGATCAAAGCGTATGCGGAACTGTTGGGAATCTCTGAAAAGTCCGCACAGAACAAAATCTACGCAAGAACAGAGTTCACACTGGGCGAAGCACTGAAAACGTGTGCGCTAATGCCAGAGTACAAAATGGACTACGTTTTCGCAATGGAAGAGAAGGTGGCGTAAATGACATTCTACAAACCATTAACGCCCGCCTTCCGATCCGATATCACGGCCGGCATACATAAGAACATGACGGAGTTAAACGCCTGTCAGCCGAACGCCTTAGTTAATATACAGAAAATCGGACTGATCCAGTTAGAAAAGTTAATAAACGCACTTCCTGACGGCTACCCGATACCATTGGAAAGGAGAAACGGCGAATGAAACAGATCCTTGTCATAACGCGGACGTTCCGGGAAGCTGTCGAAGATATGCGAACGCTGCAAGGTTGGATTTTGAAATACACAGTATTCAAAATGGGAATCGAACCACACAGAGGGCGGATCACAACCGAACACGCGGAAGTGTTATTCATATCGGCGCAGATCAAAGGAAAACTTCTGGGAAGACGCCCGGACGCGATTTGCAAAAGAACATATCTTGAAAACGGAATACAAAGATCTTTTGAAGCAAAAAAACCGGATCTGAAATACCTTCCGGGAATTGAAGGCGTATTAAGAGAAATTATAGAAATCGAGGAAGCGGCAGTAAATGAGCAAAAGAAAGATTGAATCCTATATCATAGCGGCAGCAGTCGCGGCTTTTATTTCCGGTTTCGGAGCGGGAACGGCAGCAGAACAGCACACGCAGGAAGAAGCCGCCCGGCAGCAGTCAATGGAAATGGTAACTTTACAGATTTACAACGAAACACAGAAAACATGGGACACCTATCAGGGAACGCTTGACAGCGAATGCGGACTTCACGGCGACTGGAAATATGAGATCATGGGAAAAGAACTGGTATTAACAGGCGCGCGTCTGATCGGGCAAGTCCCGGAAGGAGAGTAAATGGCAAGAATTAGTTTTCAAGTGCAACCGATACCGGGCGAAAAGAAATTCAAGGACTTTCAAGAGAACTTCGAAACAATCATGGAAACGCTGTTATATTTGCAAAATGCTTTTCCGAAGATTATCGAAGATCTGGAAGATCCAGAAGACCGTTACGGCGTGGGCGTGATAATCGCATTTGACGCGGATCACATCGAAGCACCGGACGGGCAGAAGGGCTTCGGAGTATTCGACACAGACACAGATCGCATTTACATAGCGGCAGACATTCCAGAACCGGAAGAAACGCTGATCGAAACGACAGCGCATGAATTTATGCATTATATCCAGAAGATTAAAGGAAAGACGCATTCGGAAGAAGAAGCGGAACATTTTGCCGAAGCGGTCAGATATCAGGTCAAAAGACGGATCACAGACACACGGGCGCAGACACAGCCAAAGAAACGACATTTCAAGAATCCGGCGCAATATATCGGAAGTAGAAAGAAAAGAAAGAAGATCGTTCGCGGCAAATAACCGGAACGCGGGGCGATATATGAAAAAAGAAAGAAAAATCATCATGACATTATCCGGCGACGGCCTGACGGCGGACGAACTGGGGCGACTGGAAAGGACAATCAGACAGATCAACTACACACGCCGGAAAAATAAAGATACCGAAATTCGGTTCAACTACTCACTGAAAGGAGATCTAACCAATGAAGGAAGAAAAGACAATCGAACAGGCGTTGAAGGACGCGGCAGAACAGGCAGGAGCAAAACCGGAAGAAATGAAAACCGTTGCGGTCGAACAGATCGCCGGGATTCATGTTTTTAGTTCGGACATGAAGAAACCGCCGATCGTGTTAATTGACGGCGAATTTGTGGACGTGGCGACACTTCTTGGATATGCAATCAGCGAATTCATAGACGGAGCAGTAGCGCAGGGAACGCAACGCGCACACGTCGAAAGATTCATGGTCGGCATAACACAGAAGGCAATCGCGACATCAAGAGCGGAAGCATACAGAAAAGCTGTTCAGGAAGGAGAAAAACACTAATGGGAATCATGGACGCATTTAAACCGGAAGACCGGACAGAGATTACATATTCTAATTTTTACAACCTGATTAAACAGGCGACGCAGTACGAAATTGTAATGAACGCCGTTAATTGCAACGTGCCACACGGCTACATACGGGAGACAATGACAGGGAAGAAAGAGGAACACAAAGAAGAAAAACCGGTCATGGGAGTGGTAAACGTAAACTTTGACAGTGAAGAGTTCAAAAGAATCGTGGACGAAACGATCAAAGAGAACTTCGGACCGGATGCACTGGAAGAGATACCGGCGGATCATATACAGGCAGGCACAAAAAAACCGGTTCACGGGACAAGAAAACGCCAGATTGAAAAAGTGAAGAGGAAGGGAGAAAAGAGCAATGACAAAAATGAACCTGAAATTTAGAGACTTTTTAACACTGTTAAGCCCGGCACAACATATCACGGTACAGGACGAAGACAACCCATTAAAACAGGGAGAATCTGACACGATCTTCAAAGGAAAAGCCGCGAAAGCCCGTCGGGAAGAAGAACTGGCAGACCGTGAAGTAAAAATGATAGCACCGACAGGAGATCCAGATCTTCCGGGAACTTATGTTTTCAAAATCTGGTTATATAAATAATGACAGTCGGAGAGATCAGGGAAGTATCGCAGCCGTCGGCGCGGGCGTGGATTGAAAAGGACGGGAACGTATTATTTGCAGACTGGTTTTATAAGGTCCCGGAAGACCTACTGAAAGCAAAAGTCAAAGAATTTGCATTTGCGCCGGAAATCTGTCACAAGGACTGGGAAAAACTGGGACTTATCAGCCCGATGCAACCGGAAGAAATGCCGGACTATAGTTTTTCTGATTTAATGATGAAACTTTACTACAGAATGAAGATATAAAGGAGATCTAACCAATGGAACAAAACGAAATGACACTTGAAGAATTTAAAACGGACAAGAAAAGAAAGAAAGGCCTGATGATAGCCAAACAAAGAGAACCGTATGAAATTAAAGTGAAAAGGGCGGCAATCCGCGTAAGAGAATTTATATCAAAATGCGACGAATTGGGTTACAACACACACGTTTCAGTCGGGGGCTTGGATAGTATCACGCTTCTGTTTTTTATACGAAGTTTAGGTTATGACATACCGGCTATATCGGTAAGCGGACTTGAAGACAGAAGTATCATTGAAATACACAAAAAAATCGGAGTTGAAATTTTAAAGCCGGGAAAATCAAAGCCGAAAGTATTAGAAGAATTCGGCTTTCCAGTAATAAGCAAACGGGCAGCCGGAAAAATAGAGACTTTGCAACACCCGACAGAGAGAAACAAAACCGTAAGACACGCCATTATAACAGGAGAGTGCGGGGCACAAGGGCATTTTGCGAAAAACAGTCGAATGAAGCTGCCGAAAAAATGGCTTGAGAAATTCGCGGGATATGAGAATGAAAACGAAGGCGTCAACTACCAGATCGCGCCATTTAAAGTATCGAATAAATGTTGTCTCTACATGAAAGAAAAGCCTTGCGACGAATGGGCGAAAGCGCACAATAGCAAACCGTTTCTTGGGCTTATGGCATCAGAGGGGGGGGCAACGTGAAGAAGCACTGGTGGAACATGGCTGCAATTACTTCGGGAAAAACGTGATCCGCAGCGCGCCATTTGCGCCGTTTTTGCGTCAGGATCTCTTGCGACTTGCATTAGATCTTGAAGTACCAGTGCCGGAGATATACGGAACGATCGAACGGAAAGCAGACGGAACGCTGTATACAACCGGAGTACAAAGAACGGGTTGTCAGATGTGTGGGTTTGGCGTACACATGGAGAAACGCCCTCACCGTTTCGACCGTCTAAGACAGAGAAACCCGAAAGAATGGGAATACTGGATGTACAGATGTTGTACTGATCCAGAAACCGGAGAGAAATACGGGTGGGGTCGCGTGTTGGACTATATCGGCGTTGAATGGGAAGATGAATTCGAGGAAACGGAACAATTAGAGTTGAAATTATAGGAGAAAAGTATGGACGCGATAAAACAGAAAATCTATGAACTGGCAGAAACGGAGTTAAAAGCAGCAAACGAAAAGTTCCCGCTTTTTGCAAGTTCTCACGAAACCTACGGCGTAATTTTTGAAGAATTCGAAGAGACGCGAGACGAACTAAACGAATTGGAAAGCAGCGTCGATCGATTCTGGTTAGGAGTAAAACAAAACACATCATATATTGTTGAAAATGACCGACTGGCGGAAATATACGAAAGAGCAGTAAGAGTTGCAACCGAAGCAATCCAGACCGCAGCAATGGCGCGAAAAGGAATTTTAAGCAGCTACCAGAAAGGAGATCCGGCGCATGGAGAAACGACAGAAAATTGAAGAAGCATTGAAAGAAATCGGGATCTATACCGTGGAAGACTTAAACAGAGCAATCAAAGAGGAAAAACCGCTTGATTTGGAAATTATGACCGGACAGGCGGCAACAATGAGAAAGGCGGGTTAAATGGATACAAAAGGAAATCGAATCATAGCCGTTGATTTTGACGGAACACTACATACGGGAACATGGCCGGAAATCGGTGATGTAAACATGACAGTTTTTAACTTCTGCCGAAATGAGCAGCTAAACGGATCGCGCCTGATCCTCTGGACGAACAGAGCGGGGGGACAGTTAGAGGACGCGGTGGCATGGTGCAAGGAACGCGGGCTTGAATTTGACGCGGTAAACGAAAATCTACCGGAACTGATCGAATTATACGGGACCGACTGCCGGAAGATCAATGCGGATATTTACATAGACGACAAGGCAGTAAATCCAATGAGAAGACGGCAGATCGCCGGACTTACATCATTAAATCCGTATGACAACCCGACAGATCGGGAAGCGTTCGCAGAAATCCAGAAGCAGAAAGAAGCAGAAAGAAAGGAATCCAACCAAAATGAAGAAACTGAAAAGAATTCTGAAAGCGATATCCAGACGGAAAAGACAAGAGAGACTGAAACGTAACTATAAAAAGTATTCTTTACAGATCCCGCGCCTGATGAAATCAGAAACGACAATGGAACTTGATTTCGCGGCCGGATATCTGATCGGGCAGTTCGAAGCCGCCTACGAATACGGGGAGCTGTCAGAGAAGCAGCACGACGAATTAACACAGATCGTCAACTATATTCACGAAGGGCAGAGAGAAAAAAAGGAAAATGAATAAAAGAAAAAGCGGATTGCAGAAGATAAAAAACTTCCGTGATCCGCCTTTTCGAACGATATCGAAATCTAACCAAAACCATAATACACCCAGAAGGAGTGAAAAGTCAATGACGATGATAAAATCACACGAAAAAAGCGTATTCAAAAGATTAACTTTAAGACAGATAGACGAAGCGAACGAAAAGTCAAAAGAAGTAATCCTTCAAATAAAAGAAGAAACTATGGGAAGAATGAAAAGTCCTTATTCAAATACATATACAGACGGCTACCTATGTGAAATTGTAAGCCGTGAAGAATATGAAAAGAAAACACAGGAAGGGCAGATCAAAGAACTTGAAAAGAAGGTCGAAGACCTGACGGAAGAGAACGAACAACTTTTCTGTAATTTGCAGAACGCGGAAAGGTGGCAAAAAATAGAAAACGAAAGAGCGATAAAAGCAGAAAATAAAATCAGGGATATGGAAGCCGGGTTCAGAGAATTAGAACGCGTGTTCGGAGATTTGCCACCGGAAATTGTATCACTGTATGACATACCAGAAATAAAGGACTAAAACACGAACGCGTGTTTCTTCTATATATAAGAAAGAAAACTTAACCGTCCTTGTAATGGGTATTAACAAATCAGACACTATAAATTTTTAATATATAAATCAATATAGGACGGGAAGGGGGATTCTATGAAGCAGAAACGAAGCTATGATAACTACGACTACAACGAAGCGTATCAGCATGATCTTGACAAAGAGATAGAGAAGGCAGCAAAAGAGAAATTCAGCCGTGAGAATCCCTTGTTGATAGATTTCGAAGAACAGTGGAAGGAACAGCAGGCAAAACTTGAAGAATGGGAATACGAACGACTGTTGAAAGAAGGGAAGGTGGAAAGCCTTTACAGAACATCAACGATCAAGTGTAAAAACATAAAATCCGGGAAAGAGATTGCGGAAGTGATGATCTATCCGTCTTTCTATAACCGGGCAGATATGCCACACACGAAGAAAAAGAGAGAAACGAAGCCGTCACAAAGGAATTTGAACGACAAGAACGCCCGTCGATATGTGATCCGCCTTGCGAATATCAATTTCGGTTCAGGGGATATCTGGGCGACGTTCGGGTGGGACGATCGCTACATACCGGAAGACATAGAGAGAGCAAAAAAGGACGTGACGAATTTTATCAAGCGAGTGAACCGCAAGAGAAAGAAACGCGGGTTCGATAACATGAAATATATCTACGTTCTGGCCGTTGACGATTACACACGCCCGCACTTTCACATACTCATGAGCGGAGACGGCGTGGATCGCGACGAATTAGAAGCAATGTGGGGAAAATGCAAGCGACCGAACACGCGCCGGGTAAAACCGGACGAAGATTTCGGAATAACAGGCCTTGCGACCTACATTTCCCAAAATCCGCACGGGACAAAACGGTGGTGCAGTTCAAAGAACCTGAAAAAGCCACCAGAGCCGACAAGATCATACCGGAAATTCAAGAAACGCCGTGTTGAGAAAATGGCAAAGGATCACGAAACACTGAAACAGAGCCTTGAAAAAGAATACGTGGGCTATCGCTTTTTAGACGCCGAAGTGAAGTTCAACACAGTGACAGCCGCGTTTTACATATACGCAAGAATGACAAGAGACTGAAAGGGGAGATCACATGGCGGTCAAATTACAAAACATGAAAAATTCAGAGATCACGGAGCAGATAAAACTTTTTAACTGGGCGCGGTCGGTCCGGGAATTCATACCGGAATTAAAATTATTGCACCATATCCCGAACGAAGGGAAGCGGACGAACGGCGCATTGCTGAAAGCTGCCGGAATGGTATCGGGCGTTCCTGACCTGTCGCTTCCGGTAGCGCGCCGGGGATTCAACGGTCTGTACATCGAAATGAAATTCGGGAGCAACAAGCCAACAAAAGATCAGGTCGAATTTATGACAATGCTGAAAGATCAGGGATATAAAACGGCGGTTGTATATTCGGCAGAAGAAGCGCGAAGCCTGATCCGGCATTATCTGGCACGGGCAGACAACTTCGATCTGGTTAATTGCGAGGAAGCCCCGAAAATATTCGGGTGTTGTGAAGGCATCGAAGCAGACTGGACGCCGTGCGCGAACTGTGAACTGTACAAGAAAAATAAACAGCCGGAATGGTAGGAAGGAGAAAGAACAATGTTTGTAAGATTAAGAGATTTCAAAAGACTGATAAAAGAAGCCTACACGGGAGCGGGCTTATACGTTGCGCGCCGGGGAAATCAGTTGCTTTTCGGCGGCTCATACTGGGCGATTGCAACGACAAAAGAATCACTGGATAAAAAGGCACTGGCAGCAGTGATCGAATTAACGGGAGAAATGCCGGAAGATGGGGGGGCTTTCAAGGCAACGAAGGAAGCCAACCAATACGAGATCAACGAAGTACACTGGAATTTGATAGATACGACATACCGGTACGAAGACGAGGAAGAAAAACTAACAGTGACGCGCCTTGTATTAAACAAACACCCATACGGTCAGACCATGCGAATTCTGCAGGCAGAAGACGGACGGGTGGACGTACTGGGCGAAGGATTCATTCAGGCAATCGATCCGTCGTCGATGAACACCGATTACGAATACGAGATCGAGGGACCGTTTATCAATCGGCATTTTCCGAAACAGGTATACTGGAGAAGCGAAGCAACAACCCTGACCGCATTTCTTTTCGACCGCGACGATATGAAAGAAAAAGATCTTCTGGACTATTTGCAGAACACAAAGATCGAAGGATAAGGAGAAACGGCCATGGCGTATAAACTGGATAAAAACACAAAAACGATCGTCCGGGCAATCATGAAGGATCAGGAGAAGCGAGACAGGAGAAAACACACCGGGCAGTATACGGCGTTCGACCGACGGGCGGATAAGGCAATCGAAGAAGCAAAAGAGAATATCGGACTGCAAGGATTCACAGGAAGCACACGCGATCAGGTTATCGGGAAGATCTGTCAGAGTTTGAAGGATAATACGCCGTGGGAATTGTTAGGGGAAACATATTGCTGCAGACGTCTATTCTACGAATACCGGAAAGAATTCTGTTATCACGTGGCAGCGTCAATGGATATGATCGGTAGCAGCAGGAAGACAGGTCAGAAATGACCGGACACAGAAGATAGAATGGAGAGTGACAAGTGGCGAAAGAATATGCAAAAGCCTTTTATAATTCCGAAGCATGGAAGAAGACACGGAAAGCATACTACGACAGCAAGGGCGGAATGTGCGAGCGTTGTCAGAAAGAATTCGAAGAAGGCAAACGCAGCTTGAAAGAAGTCAACATCGGAACGATAGTGCATCACAAGATATGGATCACGCCGAAGAATATCAACGATCCGAACGTCACGTTGTCGTGGGATAATCTGGAAGTCGTGTGCGACGAACACCACAACACAGAGCATCACGGCAAGCCGAAGCGATACAGGTTCGACAAGGACGGCAATATCATTCCGACAAAATCATTTTCCTGAAAATCAAAAACAGATCAGCCAAAAACAAAAACGAAATCGCGAAAAGCGCGCCAACCACTCCCCCCCGGTGGTACAAAAATTTTTTACCAGAAAGAACCGAGGGAGCTAGGTAAAAAAAACTCTCCGCAGGCGCGCGCACGTGAGAGGGGGTGTAAATGCATGGATTTAGAGAAAGATAGAGAGGTAAAAGCCGAAGAAGATCAGGTTTTACCGGAGTTATTGGAACTTCTGGAAATATTCAGAGATTTGCCGGAAGCACGGAAAAAGAACCTGAAAACGAGACTGAAAAAAGAAGCAGCGGGCGAGATTTTAACCGAAGCAGAGGTCGAAAAGGAACGAAAAAAGATCATGGAATTGTTCAAGGATGTTGAGGACGACCGGAAAAAGAAGATGATCGAACGCAAGGTAAAAGAAATGGCTTTTCAGGCCGTGGCGATCCGGGAAGCGAAATACTCAATCATGACGGAAGGGTTAAAGACCGAAGTTATCAACGGCTCACAAAGATACATGAAAGAGAATCCGGCAGTTGCAACCTTCGACAAATATTCACGAGCGTATAACTCAAATATCGACAAACTGATCGAGTATTTACCACAACAGCAGACGGAGAAAATAAGCAAGTTGGCAGCGTTTAGAAATGCATAACGTATATGTGAATTACATTGTCGAATATCACGACAAGATCGAACGCAGGCAGATCATAGCGGGAAAATGGATAAAGAAAATTTATAAAATCCTAGTTGACGGCATAAAATCCGGCGACTGGGATTTTGACGCAAAAAAAGCAAATAAGGCAATCCAGTTTATCGAAAATTTCTGCCACCACTCAAAGGGACGGAACGACCTTTTCAAGTTGGAACTATGGCAGAAAGCTATTGTTTCGGCAATTTTCGGAATACTGGATAAAAAGACACATAGACGGCAGTTTCGGGAAATCTTTCTTTTAGTCGGACGTAAGAACGGAAAAAGCCTTTTCGCGGCGGCAATTATGGCATATGTGGCGTATATCGACGGAGAATACGGCAGCGAATTATATTGTCTTGCGCCGAAACTAGATCAGGCTGATATCGTGTATGACAGCTTTTACAAGATCACACAAGCGGAAGAAGAACTGGCAGAAGTGACAAAGAAGCGGCGATCCGATATCTACATAGCGGAATTAAACACCACAATCAAAAAGATCGCGTTCAACGCAAAGAAGGCGGACGGCTTCAACCCGACCATGACGACCAACGACGAAATGGAAGCATGGCCGGGCGATCAGGGCTTGAAGCAGTACGAAGTTATGGTATCAGGTACAGGAGCGCGAACGGAGCCGATCACGCTTTCTACATCGACCGCCGGATATGTCAACGACGGAATCTTCGACGAACTGATGAAACGATCAACAGCTTTCTTGAAAGGATCGAGCAAAGAAAGACGATTGCTTCCGTTCCTGTACATGATCGACGATCTGGAAAAGTGGAACACAAAAGAAGAACTGGCAAAAGCTAACCCGAATTTAGGCGTATCGGTTCAGTGGGAATTCTTCGAAGAACAGATCGCGATCGCGCTACAGTCGTTATCAAAAAAAGCGGAATTCATGACGAAGTATTGCAACATCAAGCAAAATTCTTCGGTTGCATGGCTTGACTATGAGACGGTAGCGAAGGCAGCAGGACAACCGCACACGCTGGACGACTTCCGGGGTTGCTATTGCGTGGCCGGTATCGACCTTTCACGAACAACCGACCTGACGGCCGTTTCACTGGTTATCGAAAAGGGCGGAAAGAATCACATTATTACACAATTTTTCATGCCACAGGAACGCTACAACGTGGCAATCGACGAAGAAGGCGTCCCATACAACATTTTCAAAGAACAGGGCTATCTCACGATATCGGGAGAACATCAGGTAAATTACAAAGACGTGTTCGCGTGGTTCGTACGCCTGATAAAAGAATATAAGATCAGGCCACTAAAAGTCGGTTACGACAGATATTGCGCGGGCTATCTGGTGGAAGAAATGAAAGAATCAGGCTTCCACATGGACGACGTATATCAGGGAACGAACCTGACGCCTATATTAAACACATTCGAAGGGGATCTGAAAGACGGAATGTATTTGATTGGAGAAAACAACCTGTTAAAATCCCACCTGTTAAACGTGGCCGTTCAGATCCAGACAGACGACAGCAGAATGAAACCTGTCAAGATCGAAAAGCGGGCGCATATAGACGGAGCGGTATCGATCTTCGATGCACTGGCCGTAAAAATGAAATACCACAAGGAAATCGGCAGACAATTACAAAATGCAGCATAAGAGAGGGCGCGCCCCTCTCTTTTTTGCGTCTGAAAACAGGTCAGAAATGAACGCACTTAAAAGATAAACTGAACTGTGAATAAAGCTGAAAGGGGGTAGAACGAAACGGGAATATTAAAAGATTTTGCGACATTCCGCAAAATGAAGTTCAGTCCGATTTTCACAATCCGGGGCGAATACAACGCGTCGGCGGATATGGACGCAAGCGATATCATCGGATCAATAACAAACTGTATCGCAACGAACGTCGGAAAACTGACACCGCAGTTGATTCGCACAGATTCGCGTGGAATGATGATTCGCGACGATTATCTGGCGAAACTTCTTTCCTTGCGTTGGTCGCCGGAATTGTCCGTATACGACGCACTGTACAAAATGGCGGCGCAACTTGTCAGAAAATCCAATGCATTCGCAGTGATTTTTTACAATGACGATTTTTCCAAAGTCAAAAGCATTGTGCCAATCACGACACGCGGGTTCAGAGTGTGGGAAGACGAAGAAACCGGAACAATGTTATTCCGGTTCACGTGGGACTATGACGGGAAGATCTACACGGTCCCGTATCAATCCGTGATCCACCTGAAAGCAAGATTCGACAGAAAGCGTTTTTTAGGATCTGAACCAGATCCGGCATTGAAAAACACACTGGAATTACTGGACGCAACCGGACAGGCATTGCGGAATCTGGTTAAAAATTCCGCCAACCTGAAAGGTTATTTGAAATACAACAACTTTGCGGACGACGAAGAACTGAAAAAGAAAGTAAAAGAATTTCAGGAAGCATACATGGACGCGAGCAACGAAGGCGGACTGGGCGGACTGGATAACACAATGGAATTTCACGAAATCAACCAGAAAGCCCCAACTATTCCGACGCTGCAATCGCAGTTTTTACGCGATAACGTATACCGGTATTACAACGTGAACGAAAATATTTTGATGTCAAAATTTTCAGAATCAGAGTGGAACGCATTTTACGAAAGCGTGATCGAACCGATCGCCCTTCAATTATCGCTTGAGTTCACATTCAAATTACTGACGGAGCGGGAAAGGGGATTCGGAAACAAGATCATATTCTCTTCAAATCGTTTACAGTATGCGACATTACAGACACGATCGTCAATCGGAGCGGTTCTGTATGACCGAGGAATTATCACAATCAACGAATTCCGAGAACTTCTCTACTACGAGCCGATCGAAGACGGCGACGTGAGAATGGTATCACTGAACTACGTGAAAGCGGACGATCAATCACTGTACCAGACGGGGCAGCAGGACGGAAGCGGCGGCAATGGACCGCCGGAAGGCAACGGACAGCAGCAGGCGGCGAAAGTACCGCTTGAAATGCTCATGAACGCTATCTATGTACAAGCAAAACTGAAAGGGGGAAGACAATGGCGGACGTATTAAAAGGGCTTGAAATCAAAAACATGACCGACGTTTCCGCGGATCTCTACTTTTACGGCGATATCGTGTCGGACTGGTGGGGAGCATGGCAGAACGAAGATCAGTACCCGGACGCAATCAAGAATTTTCTTTCACAGGCAGAAGGAAAAGACTTGAATGTATATGTTAATTCCGGTGGCGGATCAGTGTTTGCAGGAATGGCGATCTACAACATGATTAAACGCCACGGAGAAAAAAACAAAGTGAAAGTATACGTGGACGGCTTGGCCGGTTCGATTGCATCTGTAATCGCATTTGCGGGAACAGAGCCGCCGGAAATTCCGTCGAATGCATTCTTGATGATTCACAAGCCATGGGGCGCAATTTCCGGCAATGCGGACGAAATGCGAAAAATGGCGGACGATCTGGATAAAATACAGACCGGAATCATGAACGTATACGAAGATCATCTGGCGGAAGGCGTCACGATCGATCAGGTGGAAGCACTGGTAGACGCGGAAACATGGTTGGACGGAAAGGAAGCGGCGAAATATTTCGATATCGCACAGACAGACGCGGCCGATTATGTGGCAGCAGTCGGCGACTATTTGAGCCACGCCGGAAAGTTGCCGGAAAAATTCAAATCTCACCAGAAACAGCCGGAACAGACACCGAAGGGGCCTACACCGGAAGAACAGGCGAAAGCGGCAGTAGACGCCGAAAAAAGAAACCAGATCAAAAGATTATGTATCGAGGGAATGACGAAAGGAGAATAAAGCGAATATGAAGCATGAAGAACTTGTGAACATGAACATGAAAGACCTGAAAGCAAGACTGAAAGAGATCGGCACACAGGCACAGACAGCAGAAGGCGAAGCACTGGACGCCCTGACAACCGAAGCCGAAGACATTAACGGCATTTTGCAGGACATTCAGAACCGCGCAAATATCGCGGGACTGGCAGCACGGGCGGGCGACAATGCCGGGGAAGGAACACCGGGAGAGAAAGGCGACGACGTGAAGAACAAAAAGCGCGAAGAAAGAGGACAGAGCTTAAAAGACGGAAAGACAGTACAGTTCAACGCAAAAGTGGCGTTCGGATCTGTACAGAACGCGCTTTCCGTCACACAGGCAGTCACACCAAAACACACTGCGAGCGACGTAAAAGAGACATTCAACGACGTTTCTTCACTGGTAGATCGCGTCAGAGCAATTCCGTTAAATGGCGGAGAAACATATCAGAGAGGATATGTAAAAAGCTACGGCGACGGCGCAGGAAGCACAGCGGAAGGCGCAGACTATAGCGCGACAGAACCGACATTCGGTTATGTAACCATGGAAAAGCAGAAGATCACAGCGTACACAGAAGAACCGGAAGAAATGATTAAACTTCCGAACGCAGATTACGACGGAGTGGTAGAAGGATCTGTCACACGCGCGATCAGAAAGTACATGAACCGTCAGATTATGATCGGCGACGGCACAAGCGGAAAATTCAAAGGCATTTTCCACAACCCGGCAAAAGCAGCCGATCAGGTTATTGATCCAGCAAAAGACCTTTCTATGAAGGCAATTACAGACGAAACACTGGACGATATTATCTATGGTTACGGCGGAGACGAGGAAGTGGAAGACGTTGCCGTTCTGATCCTGAACAAAAAGGATCTGAAAGCATTTGCGAAACTGAAAGATAAACAGGGACGCAAATTCTACACAATCGTAAATCACGGAAACACCGGAACAATCGACGGCGTACCGTATGTTATCAATTCCGCTTGTAAAGCTGTGACAGACGCGCAGACTTCAACAGCGGAATACTGCATGGCGTATGGACCACTTAGCAACTACGAAATGCCGATCTTTTCTGATATCGACGCGAGAAAATCAACCGATTACAAATTCAAACAGGGACAGATCGCATACAGAGCGGACATTTTCGCGGGTGGTGCGGTTGCTGCATATAACGGATTTATCCGCGTGAAACGACCGGAAGCAGGAAAACAAGAAACAGAAAGGACGGCTAAACAATGACCTACAACGAACTTGTGGACGCGGCAAAATTGCGCGTCCGAAAACTTTCAAATGATGCATTGGACGAAGACGTGAAAACCCACGTCGATTTCGTACTGGCAGACCTGAAAAGAATCGGGGTAAATGAAGAAAAGTATCTGAAAGCCCCGGAAGATCCGTTAATCATTGGGGCCGTCCTTGCGTATGTCAAAGCATATTACGGAATGGACGCATACCACGACAAATGGTTAGCGGCCTACGATATGTATTTAACCAGAATTAAAGGGGGCGACTACAAATAGACGCATATATCACACTGGTTGAACCGGGCGAAACTAAAGAAGAAGACGTCAAAAACGGCGTGATCGCAACCGTTGAACCGATCGGGCGTGATGAATTTGTGGCGGCAGGACAAAAGGGCATGAAAGCCCGCCACAAGTTCGACGTATGGGGCAACGAGTACAACGACGAACAGGAAGTTGAATACAACGGTCGCCGCCTGACGATATACAGAAGTTACGGCCCAAAAGACGACGGAAAGATCGAACTGTACGCCGGAGAAAGGGCGGGCAATGTGTGAAAGTAAAGATAGACATTGACGGGCTTTCCGACGCGGTACAAGAAGAATTGAAAAACTGGCAGAAAGACACGTGCAACCCGGTTCTAAACGAAGCATACAAAGCGGGAGCAGAAGAAGGGAAGAAAGTTCTTTTACAGGGCGGACCATACAAGGAGCGCACCGGGAAGTATACGAAGGACTGGGACGTAACGCAAAGAGACAGCAGAGCCGGAAGGATAACCGGGACAGAAAGTTATTCAGTACACAACAAAAAACATTATCAATTAACACACCTTTTACAGAACGGACACGCAAGCAGAAACGGCGGGCGTGTCAAAGCCTATCCGCACATCGACAGCGCGGAAGAAAAGGCAGAAAAGGCAGCGACAGACTATATCGAGGATAAGTTAGGGGGATAACATGCCGACGATTGAAGAAATCATCAAAAGAGCAACGGCGATCGGGCTTCCGATTACGAAGAACGCATGGAAGAAGACAGCGAAAAAGCCGATCCCAGATCCGCCGTATATAGTCTATCTGGTTAGCGAGGACCAGAGGGGCAACGATAACAAGAACACGATCCGGAAGGTTGACGGATCAATAGAACTATACACAGACAGAACGCCGGACGAATCACTGGAAGGACGGATCGAAGAAGAAGTTCTTTCTGATCTGCCGTTCAGAAAATATCAAACGGAGATTACTTCCGAAAACATGGTTCAGACGGCGTATGAATTCAATATCACGCAGAAGAAAGGCAGGAAATAGAAATGGCAGAGACAGAAAGAATCATTCTGGGATCTGGAAACGTCCATATGAAATTATTCGACGGAAATCTGCCGTCGGTTGATGAAATTTGCACAGACGAAAATCAGATTTCATACATTCAGGGTGGCGCAACCATTGAGTACAAGCCGAGTTATTACACGGCAAAGGACGACACAAGAAAGATCCAGAAAACCGTTATCACAGACGAAGAAGCCACAATGAAAAGCGGCTTAATGACATTTTGCGGAAACACGCTTGAAAAGATTTGCGATACCGCACGTGTAAGCTATGCGGAAAAGACTTCAACCAAAAAGAAAAGAAGAATCGTTAAGGTCGGCGGCGGAAACAATCAGGGCAGAAAAAAATATGTAATTTGTTTCCATCACGAAGATCCGGTGGACGGCGATATCTGGGTAATGATTGTCGGAAACAATCAGGCCGGTTTTTCCCTTGCGTTCGTAAATGACAAAGAAACTGTCGTGGACGCGGAATTCACGGCGTTACCGCAGGACAAGGAAGGAACACTGATTCACTACGAAGAAGAAGTTCTGGAAGATACGCAGAGTTTAAGCGATACAACCGAACAGAAAGCGGTCGCAGATAAATAAAACAGATAAAACAAACACAAGGCGGCGTATAGACAAAAAACGCCGCCTTTTTCAGAAGGAGAAAAGACAATGGCGAACATGAATTTCGATTTTAATAAAATCCAGAGAAGTTTTTTTAAAACGACATTAAAAGACGGCAGAGAACTGGTTGTAAAAATGCCGATGAAAAAAACATTTGAAAAAATTACGGCAGCACAGGAAATGGATCTGGAAGAAATGTCGGTAGCAGATGCAATGGACACACTGGGCGCAATATGCGCGGAAGTGCTGTCAAACAACCTGAATAAAGAAAAAATCACAATGAAATACATGACTGACAATTACGACACAGAAGAAATGGGCGAATTTATAAAAGGGTTTATGAACTTTGTAAAAGGAGTAAAAGCAGACCCAAACTAATTATACCGTTCTATGACGATCCGAACGCAAAGGAAATTCATTACAAACCAAAAACAAACGCCGAAAAAATGGTAGCGAAATACACGGGGCTTAATTTTTGGGAAGTGGAAGAATTAGATCTTGACGTTTATTTGTTCATGGCGCGGGAATCGGTAATTTATTTTAATTCGCAGACGGAATCAGGGCGAGAATACCTTGAAAACTGTTGGAGAATGACGCAGACGAAGCCGGATCGGCAGCAGTTGCGAGAAAAATTCGGAAAGAAAGGGGGAGAATAAATGGCAAGAAGCAAAATCGCCGGAATTACAATCGAAATCGGCGGAGATACTACGAAGTTAGATAAAGCCATGCAAGGGGCCAATAAAACCGTAAGAACTACACAAACGGAATTAAGAGAAGTAAACAAATTACTGAAATTAGATCCGAAAAATACGGAATTATTAGCGCAAAAACAGGAACTTCTATCAAAAGCGGTCGCCGGAACTTCTGAAAAACTGGATATTCTGAAAGAAGCTGAAAAACAGGTTCAGAAGCAGTTCGAGCGCGGCGAAGTATCAGAAGAACAATACCGGGCATTACAAAGAGAAATCATCAAGGTTTCGAATGATTTAGACGCGGCGGAAAAAGAAGCCAAAGAAACCGCACAAGCACTGAAAGACGTCGGAAAGAAAGAAGAAGATATCGAGAAAGTATCGGAACGCGCCGACGAATTCAAAGACAAAATGGAAGCGGCCGGCGAAGCAGTAGAAACCGGAATGAAAGCGGCCGGAGCGGCAATGGTGGCGGCCGGAACGTATAGTTTGAAGTTTGAAAGTGAATACGATCAGGCATTAAACACGCTTACGACATCAACAGGCGCGGCAGCAGACAAAATAGACGGACTGGATAAAGCAATGGCGGCCGTGTATGAAAATAATTACGGCGAAGATATTCAGGAAGTCGGCGAAGCTATGGGCGTAATTGTGCAGCAGACAGGCGAAATGGACCCGTCGAAATTACAAGAAATGACGGAAAGCGCATTCACACTCCGGGACACCTTTGATATGGACGTCGGAGAATCCATGCGGGCAGTAAATCAGTTAATGACACAATTCGGGCTGTCTTCAGAAGAAGCCTTCGACCTTGTAGCGCAAGGCGCGCAAAATGGGCTAAACAAAAACGATAACCTACTGGATTCGATAAATGAATACGGCCCCAAATTCGCACAAATGGGGCTTTCGGCTTCGGATATGTTCAATATGTTCAAAAACGGAGCGGAAGCAGGCGTTTTTGATATCGACAAATTAGGCGACGCAGTAAACGAATTTTCTATCAGGGTAAAAGATGGAACGGCAGACAATGCTTTTAAAGAATTAGGAATGGACGTGGACGCAACAAAGAAAGCGTTCGGAGAAGGTGGCGAAGCGGCAAAAAAAGCAATGCAGGACACTTTCGAAGCACTGGGAAAAGTGTCTGATCCGCTTGAACAAAATACGATCGGCGTTGAGCTGTTCGGCACAATGTGGGAAGACACGGGCGGTCAAGCGATCTTGGCGATGGGAAACATGGAAGGCGCGGCGTCAGATGCAGCCGGAACAATGGAAAAAATCAAAGAAATGAGATATGACGATCTGGCAAGTGAATTTCAAGGACTTGGAAGATCCATACAAACAGAATTGATAAAACCATTGGGAGAAGAACTGGGACCGGTTGCGAAAGAAACAATCGACACGGTAAAAGATAATTTACCACAAGCAAAAGAAATTTTAAAAGAAGTGCTTACGGATATAACAGAATTTATAAATTTCTTTGTAAGTCATGCAAATGTATTACTGCCGCTAATAGCGGGAATTGGCGCAGCACTTTTGACGTGGAATGTCGTTACTATGATACAAGGAATGGTGGCAGCTATAAAGGCGTGGACGGTGGCAACCGAAGGAGCGACACTGGCTCAAAAAATACTGAATTCAACAATCTTAGCAAATCCGGCGGCGTGGATCATAACAGCGATAGTCGGGGTTGTAACAGCATTAGTTTTACTGTGGAATAATTGCGAAGCATTCAGAGAAGCAGTAAAGGGAATCTTGTCAGCTATCGTACAATTTTTCAAAGATGCATGGAACAAAATTCAGGAAGCGTGGGCGGCCGCACAACCATATTTCGAAATGATAAAAGAAGGAATCAAAACCGCCTTTTCAGTAGTTGCGGAAATCCTGACAGCGCCGTTTCGGATCGCTTGGTTTCTGATAACTTCGATCTGGGACATTGCAACTACATATTTTCAGAATGTGTGGATCGGAATCCAGACTGTTTTTTCAGTCGTCGGGCAGGTAATCGGCGGATTTTTCGAATCTGCATGGATCATTACAAAAGGCGTCTGGGACGTGGTGGTTCTGTATTTTCAAACAATCTGGTCGAATATACAGGCCGTCTTTTCGGTAGTTGCTACAGTTTTAGGCGGATTTTTTCAAGTTGCATGGACCACGATTACAACGATCTGGGACGTGGCGACAGGGTATTTTCAAATGATCTGGTCTGTGATACAGGGAATTTTTTCGGTTGTACAGTCAGTACTTTCCGGCGACTTTTCAGGCGCATGGGAAGCAATAAAAGGCATCTGGTCGGCTGTGACAGGTTGGTTCGGTCAGGTATGGTCTGGGATTCAGAATATTTTCGGATCTGTCGGAAGTTGGTTCGGATCAATCTTTCAGTCAGCATGGAACGCGGTTCAAAATGTCTTTTCAAACTGGGGATCATTCTTTTCTGGCTTGTGGGGCATTATCCGAAACACATTTTCAAATCTGGGAACGTCTATCGCGAACGCGATCGGCGGCGCGGTAAAATCCGGGATCAATGGCGTAATATCTATGATTCAAAACACGGTCAATTCCGCGATCAGAATTATCAATGGAGCAATTAACTTGATTAACCGTCTTCCGGGCGTATCGGTTGGAAATGTCGGATATTTAAGTCTGCCACGACTGGCGAAGGGCGGTATCTTAACAAACGGCCGCGCGATTGTAGCGGAAGCGGGACCGGAGATCGTCGAAATGGTAAACGGTAAAACAATCGTTACACCACTTTCAGGAACAGCAAAGAACACGGCACTTGAAAGAAACTTCGGCGGACAGAAAGGAACACTGAAACAAGAAATCAGCATGAATATAGAAAATTTCTATAACAACAGAAAACAGGACGTACGCGAACTGACGGAAGAAGTTATGGAAATGGCGCAGGAATTAAAGGAAAGGGACGATAAAGTATATGCTTAATGAATTTTACGACGATATCAACAGTTTTACATACAACGGGCGGAATTCGCTTGATATGGGACTGGCAGTATACGAAAAAGAAAACATATACGGCCGTCCCAAAGCTGTTATTGAAAAAGTAAACATTCCGGGACGTGGCGACGTGATTCTGAACAACAAAACAGATCCGATCGATAACGAAGAATACGAAGATTTCCAGAAGGTGTATAAATGCTATGTTATGCCGGAAGAATATCAGGATCTTGAAATGGTCGCCCGGAATGTGTATGCGTGGTTATACCAGACTGTGCAATATTCACGGCTTGACGACAGTTACGAACGCAATTATTACAGAATGGCCCATGTATCGGAAGAAATGTCGGTGGAAGAAATCGCCGCCGCACTTCTGGGGACCTTAGAAATACAGTTCACTTGCCACCCGTACAAATATTCATACGACGGCGAAAGAACACTAACACTCACAAAAGCGACAAGCATTTTCAATACAGAAGGCTTTACGGCCTATCCGTACATGAAGATCTATGCGACGGGTGCGGTTACGTTGTACATCAACGACCGCGCCCATACATTCAAGGAAATAGAAGACTATATCGAAGTAGACAGCGCGTTATTAAATGCGTACAAAGGGGACACGCTACAAAATAACAAAATGACTACGACATTATTTCCGAAACTGGTAGCGGGCGAAAATAAAATCCGTTGGGCGGGCAATGTGAAGAAAATTGACATTGTGCCGCGTTGGTGCTGCCTGTGATACCGATTTTATACGATCCCCTTGAAACGCAGTTTGATTCAAACGGAATCGGACTTTTGACGGACACAATTTCTTGCATTGTAGAGGAAGAAAGAAACGGATCTTTTGAACTGACTTTACAATATCCGCAAGAAGGACGTCTGGCTGATTACATCGTGGAAGATGCAATCATAAAGGCAAAACCAAACGACAAAGACAAAGATCAGCTATTCAGGATCTATAAATCAGGAAAGCCGATCGGCGGCGTGAATACCTTTTACGCCGAACATATCAGCTATGAACTGAACATGAATCCGGTATGCCGACCGAGAATATCCGGCAAAAACGCACAGGAAGCAATCGCGCAGCTATTAGAAGAAGCCGTGATCGAAAACAACTACACAGCGTGGTCGGATATCACAACCAGAAACAGCACACAGATAGACGACGTGTTAAGCGTCCGAAACATTCTGGGCGGTACAGAAGGTTCAATCCTTGATGTCTGGGGCGGGGAATACCAATTCGATAACTTTACAGTAAAGCTGCATAAATCCCGCGGATCAGATACCGGGGCGACGATCCGGTACGGAAAGAACCTGATTTCAGCAGAACAGGAAAGAAACATCGGCGACGTGATAACGGCGATATTCCCGTATTGTTATTACACACCGGAAAAGGAAGAAGGAGCAACGGAAGAACCAGATCCGGTTTTCGTCTCCCTTCCTGAAAAGTTTATCAACACACCAAACGCGGGCAAATACGCCCGCCTAAAGTGTGCGCCGATGGATTTTTCAGACGAATTCGAAGACGGCGTGATCGTATCGGAAGAAATGCTTCGCAAGGTTGCAAAAACCTATACAGAAAGCGGAATCGACGAACCGAAAATATCGATCAAAGCAACATTCCAAAATCTGAAAAAGACAAAGGACTATGAAAATATACAGGCACTTGAAACGATCGGAATTTGTGACACTGTAACGGTCATGATTGAAAAACTGGGAATCGAAGCCAAAGCAAAGATCGTTAAATACTCATACGACAGCATCAAAGAGCGATTCGACAGTGTAGAGATCGGAGAACCGAAAACAAACCTGACAAAGGCGATCACGGCAGCACAAAAGGAGCAAAAAGAACAGATCGTAAAATCCGCCACCCGTGCGGAAATTATACAGAAACGTATCGAACAGACCATAAAGGACGTGACGGCGGCGATCACGGGCAATTCTGGCGGCCATGTGCTTTTATATCCGGCAGAGAATCCGCAAGAAATCTACATCATGGACACGGATTCAACAGCAACGGCAAAGAACGTATGGCGGTGGAATCTGGCCGGACTGGGACATTCAAGCAACGGAATCGGCGGACCGTTTGAAACAGCGATCACGGCAGCAGGTCAGATCGTGGCCGATTTCGTGGCGGTTGGAAAACTAAACGGCGCACTGATTGAAGCCGGGACCATTAACGCGGAATCCCTGTCAGTAGAGTATAAACAGAGCGTAAAGAAGTACACAGACGACGGCGACGCGAAACTGTTATCGGAAATGAAGTCAAGATTCGAAGTAACAGGCGAATCAATCACGGCGGAAGTGGAAAGAGCGCAGGCAGCAGAAAAGACCATATCGGACGATTTGGAACTGACAAAGCAGGACGCGGAAGATTTCAAAGAAAATGTCGAAGGAGCATTCCGGGACGGCATAATCACGGAAACGGAAGCGCAGACGATCGAAAGATATATCAAAGAACTGGAAAAAGACAACGCTTCAATTCAGAAACAATATAACGCGGTTTTGGATTCAGCTTCAAGACAATCAGCAACAACGGGAAGCAATTTTTCGATTAAATTCAATGCAGAATGCAAGACGGAAATATCATCAAGTGGCACGAAATACGATTATCTGTATTTGTTCTACCAGAAGGACGGGAAAATCTACAAGGCACTAGACAAAGTAAGCGGCGCAGATATCGCCGGGAAAACGTATATCGTGCCGTCAACAGATATTTATATTCAATGGTATTCGGATAGTTCGGGTAATAAATACTACGGATTTTCAATCGACGAGATCAAACAGGTATCAACGGCGGCAGATACAACCGGAACGGAAAGTACACTTCCGACTTACGAAGTGATCGAAGCTGCCACCGTGTCAATGATCCAGACGTCGCACCCATACGAAAATAATATGCGCAAGTTGTGGCATTACAAAAAGCGGACGGCCACACGGTCAACGCTCATCAGCAAGAAAAACGTCTACACGAACGCATACAACGCGTTGATAACCGCAATCAACAACGCAATTTCAGACAAAAAGATCACGGCGACAGAGAAAGCAAACGTCAATACGAAATTCGATGCATATAACGCAGCACTGGCGGATTTGAAAGAGACAATCGAAGCAGCGGGCGTGGACGTGGCAGCAGTCGCGGCGGCTGCAGTCGCAGAGTACGCAAGGGCGGCGATCAAAGTAGAAGCAGACAAGATCGAACTCCGGGTAACATCGGCGCAGGCGGAATCACTGATCGAGCAAAAGGCGGATTCTATAAGATTGAAAGCGTCGAAGATTGCATGGTCGGCGACCTATTCTTCTATGAGTGAATCCGGCATTTTAAAATGTACGTCCGCGCAATTAAAAGGATCTATGAAATGTGGGTATGATTCCGGGTACTGGGTAGAACTTGCAGAAAGCGGAAGACTGACTGGTGGTTATGGATCGACGCAATACGGATATATTGACTATTCAGCAAGTGCCACGGACGTAGACACCGGGGCAAGATACAACGGCCTACAAGTACAAGGCGGATGCATGAGAATTTCAGTCAATCAGTTAGCGACAAGAAAAACAAGCAACACCGGCACACTTGCATATATCGGAGCAACAGGCAAATTCGAATATATAAGCAAAATTCGGGACAACGGCGATGGGACGATCACATGGTGGAATTCAACTGTTAGTTTTGAGAATGGACTTATGGTTTCGTCACTGTAAAGGAGAAAAAATGGAACTGGGAGAAACATTACAGATTTTAGAAGGAATTATCTACGAAAAGGCAAAAAGAGAATTGGAAGCGGCGGAAACGCCACTATCACTTCAAACGGTCGTCATGGACGCGGTAGCGGCAAAATTCAAAGAAGAAGCATATGAAAATTTGAGAATCCGCACGATGCAGAAAGAGACACAGACAGAAGCGCGCACCGGAACACCGGAAGAACTTCTGAAAGAATTAAATGAGGGAGAGGGGGCGAAGGAATAGTGAAAGGCTACGCAGCGGAAATAAACGGCGACGCAATCTTCCTGACGAAAGACGCACAACTTGACACGGCGTTAAAAAACGGTTGTAACATTGTCAGGATCGAAGATGACGACGGGCAAACAATAATTGCCACACCGGAAAACGGCTTTCTTGAAGACCGTCCGACATTGGAAGAAACAGGAACAATGACCAACCCATACGCGGAAGCGTTGGCAATGCTAGAGAAAGGGGAAAACTAATGGCAGATATCACAATCACACAAAAGATCACGATCGAACTTGACGGGAAAAGCCCATTTGAATATGTCGTGATGAAACAGGGCGACAAGGGTTCACGAATTCTGGCCGTCTCATTATTACAAAACAAACAACCGTATGAAATCCCGACGGGTTGCACCGCGCGGATTAAATACTATAAGCCGGACGGAAACCCGGTATTGAATGACTGCACCCTGTCAGGGAATGAAATTCTTGTAACATATACGGAACAGATGTTAGCGGCTGCAGGCGTCGGAAAAGGCGAAATTGTTCTGTTAAAAGGCGGAAAGGAATTGAAGTCAGCAACCTACTACACGAAGATCGTAGAAACCGTATACAA
>UMLB01016387.1_pt1 | contig 44292 bp, 46 predicted proteins | sample 1966481 | NCBI WGS metagenome assembly UMLB01 (sample SAMEA4836192, study PRJEB28245) | human gut metagenome | biome: gut microbiome; material: fecal sample | place: Denmark | collected 2008 | reverse complement strand
AATGCCGATGCAGGGAATGCCGATGCAGGGAATGCCGATGCAGAATATTAATGTTCAGCAGGCGCAGTTCCAGACTTTTTCACCGGATATTGTAGCGGTAAACCAGAAAGAGAATATTAATCTGATTATGGATGTGCCTCTTGAGGTAACTGTGGAATTAGGCAGGACAAGTAAATCTATTCAGGATATTCTGGAATTTTCACCGGGTACGATTATCGAACTGAATAAGATTGCAGGTGAACCTGTCGATGTACTTGTTAATGGTAAGTATGTTGCAAAAGGCGAGGTAGTTGTAATCGAAGAAAGCTTTGGTGTAAGAGTTACCGAAATCATAAAGTAATTCGGAAAAGTAATAATACATTGAATTTGAATAGGAGAGAAATAGTATGGCAAAAAATATTTTAATTTGTGATGATGCTGCATTTATGAGAATGATGATAAAGGACATTCTGACAAAGAATGGTTATAATATTGCAGGCGAAGCAGAAAATGGAAAAATGGCTGTAGAAAAATATGCAGAAACAAAACCAGATTTAGTAATGATGGATATTACTATGCCGGAAATGGATGGAATCCAGGCACTTAAGAAGATTAAGGAATCAGATCCGAATGCTAAGGTTATCATGTGTTCAGCAATGGGTCAGCAGGCGATGGTTATTGAATCTATCCAGTCAGGAGCAAAGGATTTTATTGTAAAACCATTCCAGGCAGACCGTGTTCTTGAGGCGATTAAGAAAGCAGTAGGCTAGAATGGGTATTGTATTAGCAACGGGATTGGAAAGTTTTTTCAGACTGGTTGTATCTCTTTTCCTCTTTCTCTTTGTGTTGGCAGCCTGTTATTTTACAACGGTATGGTTGGGTAATTTCCAGAAGGGAAAGATGGGAAAGGGAAATATTGAAGTAATTGAGATTCATAAGCTGACAAATAATAAATATATTGAGATTGTGCGCATTGGAAAGAAATATTATATTTTGTCTGTAACAAAAGAACGAGTGGAAAAGATAGATATTATAGATGAAGCAGATATTGAATTGCCAGATACACAGATGTCCGGTGCGAACGAGAGTTTTGCACAGGTTCTGGAACGAATAAAAAACATTACAACACATCAGAGAGATAAGAAGTAGGTATCAGACATGAAAAAAAAGGTAATAAACGTTTTATTATTATTGTTTTTGATTTTCAGTTTTTCTGTTTCATCAGGAAATAAAGTATATGCTACGGAAACTGCGACTCAGTCACAGCTGGGCGAAAATAATCAGGATTCCCTTTTTGGAATTAATATTTCAACAAGTGGAGAGACCGGTGGAATCAGTCAGGCATTGCAGATTGTTATGGTATTGACTATTCTTGCATTATGTCCGTCCATTCTGATTATGCTGACTTCATTTACACGGATTCTGATAGTCATGCATTTTACGAGAGCGGCACTGAATACACAGTCGGCACCGCCCAATCAGATTCTGATTGGCATTTCCATATTTCTGACCATATTCATTATGTCTCCGGTTTTTAACCAAATATATGAGAATGCGTATGTTCCGCTCAGTAATAATGAGATTACACAGGAAGAAGCACTGCAGGAAGCGATAAAGCCGCTCAGAAGTTTTATGCTGAAAAATATCAGCGATAAGGGTGATTTGGACAAAATGTGCCAGATTGCAGGAATTGAGCAGGTCGACAGTGTGGATGATATTCCATTGCATGTAGTGATTCCAACATTTATTCTCAATGAATTAAAGATTGCTTTTTGGATTGGATTTCTGATCTACATTCCATTTATTGTAATTGATATGGTAGTATCTTCGACTCTGATGTCTATGGGTATGATGATGCTTCCACCAACAACTATTTCAATGCCGTTTAAAATACTTCTTTTCGTATTAGCTGACGGATGGAACCTGATTATTGTAAATTTATTGGAAACAATTAAGGTATAGCAGACAGAACAGGAGGCATTATTGTGACAGTAGAAGCAGTACAGAACATAGCAAGTGATGCGTTGTGGACAATTATTATATCTTCCGCACCTCTTCTGCTGATTTCCATGGTGGTAGGACTGATTATTAGTATTTTCCAGACCATTACATCTATCCAGGAACAGACACTGACTTTTGTGCCTAAAATACTGACAATTTTTATCGGATTACTTATTTTTGGATCATTTATTCTGAATACAATTGTTGGTTTTATGGAAACACTTTGGAGTAGTTTTGGAGAGTATATCTAGTGTTAAATATTACTTATTCCCAGTATGAACTGGAAACATTTTTTTTAATATTAATAAGAATTACATCATTTATTTATATTGCTCCTTTTTTTGGACAGACAAATACACCTCAGAGAATCAGGCTTGGATTAGGATTGTTTCTGTCCTTTCTTGTTTATATGTTACTGCCGGCACAGTCGCTTTCTTATGCAACAACTACGGATTATGCAATCCTGGTAATTAAAGAGGCAGTTACAGGAACATTGATTGGGTTTTCGGTATACATTGTGTGGTCAGTTATTTTATTTGCAGGACATATTATAGATATGGAGATTGGTTTATCCATGGCGACTATTTTTGATCCGCAGACTAAGACGCAGATAACTATATCAGGGCAGTTTTATCAGACTATTTTTATGTTGATTTTTATTGCAACAGGAATGTACTGGTATCTGCTCACTGCATTAGTGGATTCTTTTACAGCAGTTCCGTTAGGAAATATACATGTAAGGCTTTCGCTCATGACCATGCTGACAGATCTGATAGGACAGTATTTTATCATTGGTTTTAGGATTGCACTTCCTGTATTTGCAAGCAGTTTTCTGGTAAATATCGTGTTGGGAATCATGACAAAAATTGCACCACAGATCCATATGTTTTCTGTTGGAATGCAGCTTAAGATTCTTGCAGGTCTGTTTGTTATGTTTATTACAGTAGCTGTGCTGCCTAATATTGCGAACTATCTTCTGGATCAGATGAAAGAGGTACTTGGGATGGTAATACAGAATCTGTCTCCATAGCGGATTTTGAAACTGACAGGTGGAAAAATGAAATACTATATGAGATATAACTTGCAGTTATTTGCAAAAGACGGACCAGGCGGGGAAAAGACAGAACCAGCCTCCCAGAAAAAATTAAGTGATGCGAGAAAAGAAGGAAATGTTGCAAAAAGCCGGGAAATTGTAAATGCAGTTTCTCTTATTGTAGCTTTTTGTTTTCTGAAATCCACGATAGGAAATATTGGTACCAGTATTATGAGAATCTATACACTGGTATATGAGAGAATTCCAACTTATGCTTCTGATACCAGAGATGTCACGGTCAGCTCGGCAATGCTGATTCTGAGTGAAATGATGAAACAGATGGTACAGATTATACTGCCTTTTCTGGTTCTTGGATTTGGCATCAGTTTTCTGGTCGAAGTATTTCAGGTAAAATGGATGGTTACCGGTAAACCTCTAAAACCGAAATTCAGTAAATTGAATCCGGTCAAAGGAGTAAAAAGAATTTTTTCCAAACAGTCACTGATGAATATGCTAAAGTCTGTTGGAGTAGTGGTAATCTGTATTGCCGTATTTGTAGCATCGTTAAGCACTTTCAAAGATATGCTGTTTAATCTGTATGATTTGAGCATCATGAATGCCATTACAGCAATCGGCAATTTCGCATTCGATGTGGCATTAAAAATAAGCATGATTTATCTGGTTATCGGATTTGCGGATTTTGCATTCCAGAAATGGAAATTTAAAGAAGATATGAAGATGACCAAACAGGAAGTAAAAGACGAGTATAAGAATCAGGAAGGAGATCCGAAAGTCAAGTCACAGCAGAAGGCAAGGATGCGTCAGGCTTCCCAGCGAAGAATGATGCAGCAGCTTCCCAAAGCAGATGTTGTTATTACAAACCCGACACATTTTGCAGTTGCACTGATGTATGATACTGATGTTGCCAATGCACCGATTGTTATAGCAAAGGGTGAAGATTATCTGGCACAGAAGATAAAGGCAAAAGCAAGAGAGTCACAGATAGAAATTGTTGAGAATAAACCGCTCGCCAGGGCACTCTACCAGAGTACAGATATCGGAGAAGAAGTTCCGGAAGAATTGTATCAGGCAGTTGCAGAAGTGCTGGCATATGTGTATAATTTAAAAAATAAAACAGTAACAAGAGATTAATTTAGGATATGGAAAGGAGACAGAAATGAAAAGAGCAGACCTGGGTATTGGATTATATGTATTATCAGCAATTATATTCCTTATCATACCTATGCCGAGTTTTTTACTGGATTTTCTGCTTGCAATCAATATGTCAGTCGCATTGATTATCTTATTTAATACGATTTATGCAGCAGACACTCTGCAGATGTCTTCTTTTCCTACAGTACTTTTGTTAACAACCATATTCCGAATCGGTCTGAATGCATCGTCTACAAGACTGATTCTGACTACTGGTGATCCGGGGCAGGTCGTACTGACGTTCGGTCAGTTTGTTGGGCAGGACGATCCTGTCGTCGGGGTAATCATATTCATTATTATTCTGATTGTCCAGTTTATGGTTATTAACAAAGGTTCTGAACGAGTAGCAGAAGTAACGGCACGCTTCACTCTGGATGCGATGCCTGGTAAACAGATGGCGATTGATGCCGATTTAAATACAGGTGCAATTAATGATGCACAGGCAAAAGAAAGAAGAGAAAAGATTCAGGCGGAATCTACATTCTTCGGTGCTATGGATGGTGCTGTTAAGTATGTAAAAGGAGATGCAACCGCCGGTCTAATTATCACAATGGTAAATATTGTCGGAGGTATTCTGATGGGGGTACTCCGTTTAAATCTTTCCGCAACGGAAGCACTTAATAAATATGTAGTGCTTGCAATAGGTGATGGTCTGGTAAGTGCCATTCCGTCCGTATTAATCTCACTGTCAACCGGTATTCTTGTCACAAAAGCGGCAAAAGAGGACGAGGATATGGCGGAAATGGTATTTTCACAGTTATTTGCCAGTCCAAAAGTTATGTCTATTGTCGGAGGAGTGCTGATTTTCCTTGGAATTGTAACACCTCTGCCAATCTATGTGTTTGTACCGTTTGGTGTACTCTTTATTGTACTTGGGAAAATACTTCATACCAGTGAGGGAATCAAAGGAATCGAAGAAGAAGCCTCTTCAGCGGAGGCGGACGCAGAGGAGATACGAAAGCCGGAAAATGTCACCTCGCTTCTGCAGGTTGATCCGATTGAACTGGAGTTCGGTTATGGTATCATTCCTCTTGCAGATGTAAGTCAAGGAGGAGATTTGCTTGACCGAGTCGTTATGATACGAAGGCAGATTGCACTGGAATTAGGTACAGTTGTACCGATCATCCGACTGAGGGATAATATCCAGCTGAATCCGAACCAGTATATTATCAAAATAAAAGGTGTGCAGGTCAGTGAAGGTGAAATATTATTTGACCATTATATGGCGATGAACCCAGGAATTGTGGAAGAAGAAATATCCGGCATTCCGACTTTTGAACCATCCTTCCATCTGCCGGCAATCTGGATTACGGAAAATCAGAGGGAAAGAGCAGAAACACTGGGTTATACCGTAGTAGATCCGCCGTCCATTATAGCCACACATCTGACGGAAATCATCAGAAGTCATATTGATGAACTGCTTACCAGACAGGATGTGCAGAATCTTATTAATAATATCAAAGATAATAATACAACCTTAATTGATGAATTAATACCAAAACTTCTCAATATTGGCGAAGTGCAGAAAGTTCTCCAGAACCTTCTGCGTGAGGGAATATCCATCAGGGATCTGCTTACCATATTAGAAACACTGGCAGATCATGCATCTGTGACAAGAGATACAGATGTACTGACGGAATATGTAAGACAGAGTCTGAAGAGGGCTATCTCAAGTAAATTCTTTGCACCGAATGAGGTAACTTCTGTTGTAACACTGGATCCTGCGATTGAACAGGAAATCATGAATTCTGTAAAACAGACGGAACAGGGAGCTTATATCTCACTGGATCCGGACAAGACACAGAAGATAGTGAAAGCAACCGAAGAAGAAGTAAACAAACTGGAAAATATGGGAAAGAATCCAATTATTGTAACGTCTCCGATTGTGAGAATGTATTACAAACGCCTGACACAGGATTATCTGAAAGATTTAATTGTTGTGTCATATAATGAAATAGAATCGAATGTCGAATTACAATCAGTTGGGATGGTGAGCATATAAATGATAATTAAAAAATTTCAGGCACCTACAGAAGCAGAAGCGGTGTTAATGGCAAAAGAAGAGATGGGGAGTTCAGCTGTGGTTGTAAATGTAAAAACAGTAAAGCACAGGGGAATTGCAAAATTTTTAAAAAAAGATTATGTAGAAATTACAGCGGCACTAGAAGAAAAAATCTATGTAACCGGTGAACTTCCACAAAATGAAATCAATGAACATATAAACAGAAACAATGATATTGTTTACGGGGAGCGGAAAGCAGATGTTATTGAGGAAAAATTAAACAGTCTCCAATCGTTGCTTGAAACGAAAATGAAAGAAGATATTGATGGTCTGCGTGAGGAAGAAAAGGAAGAACGCAGGCAGAAGACGGAAGAGGAAAATGAAAAAGAGCAATTTATCAGACTGATTTATAATCAGATGATTAAAAACGAGGTGGATGAAAAATATGCAAACCAGATTATTGCAGAAGTCCAGCCTTCGATTAAGAAGGATACAAATGTAGATACGATTCTCGGAGCGATTTATCAGAAAATTATATTAAAACTGGGACAGCCAAGAACAATCACAATAGAGCCGGGAGAACGCAAAGCTGTATTTTTCATTGGACCGACAGGTGTCGGAAAAACGACTACGATTGCCAAAATTGCAGCACATTTTAAATTAAACCAGAATGTAAAAGTAGCATTGATTACTGCGGACACTTACCGTATTGCAGCGGTAGAGCAGTTAAAAACCTATGCGAATATTATAGATGTACCTTTAAAAGTGATTTATACAATGGAAGAATTTAACCAGGCAGTGAAAGATTATTCCCAATATGATCTGATATTGATCGATACGGCAGGACGTTCCCATAAGAACAGTGAGCAGTGCGGGGAATTATACCATCTGTTGGAGGATTGTTCATTGGATGAGAGTATTACAAAGGAAAATTATCTGGTCTTGAGTGCAACCACCAAATATAAAGATTTATTAAGAATCAATGATGTGTTTGGACAGGTAAAAGATTATGGATTGATATTTACAAAACTGGATGAAACTCTGTGTCTGGGAAATATTTTAAATCTGAGACTGTATTCCGGTGCCCCGCTATCATATCTGGCGGATGGACAGTCTGTGCCGGATGATATTAATACGATTGATCCACAGATGATTGCAAAAAGCATTCTCGGACAGGCCGAGGAACAGTAGACATACTTTGGAGATAAGAAAAAAATATGCGAGAGGTGTGGATGAAATGGATCAGGCAGAAAGATTAAGAAGTATAGTAAAACAGAAAAGTGAAAATGAAACGGAAGAACAGATTATTGACAGTATTGTCAAAGCCGTCGAAAATACAGAAAATCAGGTAAAGAAGGAAGAAAAAAAGGCAAAAGTCATTACTGTTACAAGTGGAAAAGGCGGTGTCGGAAAGTCCAGTGTATCCATAAATCTTGCGATACAGCTGAAAAAACGTGGAAGAGAAGTTATAATATTTGATGCCGACTTTGGACTGGCGAATATCGAAGTTATGTTTGGAGCAGTTCCGAAATATAATTTATCCGATGTTGTTTTCCGGGGAAAATCCATCAGGGAAGTAATCGTCAGCGGTCCGATGGATATCGGTTTTGTTTCGGGTGGTTCCGGAATTAACGGACTTGGAAATATGACCAGGGATCAGGTCATGTTTCTGGTAGAAAAACTCGAGGAACTTGAAAGTATGGCAGATATACTGATTATTGATACCGGAGCAGGTATATCGGACAGTGTAATGGAATTTTTATTATCCAGCCAGGATATTCTGCTTGTCACCACACCGGAGCCGACATCAATAACGGATTCCTATGCACTTCTGAAGACATTAAATGCCCGTGCAGAGGACAATGCCAAAAATCTCAGTGTGAAATTAGTTGCAAACAGAGTGGCTGACGAAGCAGAGGCAAGTAATCTCTATTACAAGCTGAATGGGGTAATTAACCGTTTTCTTGATTTGAAGCTGGAATATCTGGGGATGGTTCCATGGGATCAGAATATGTCAAAATCCGTGATGCAGCAGAAACCGATTTCCATTGCTTATCCTTCTTCAGCAGGAGCACTGGCAGTAGAAAAGATAGCGGCAGAGCTTTTGGGACAGAAGATGGAGGAAACAGAAGAAAAGAAAGGGCTTGCAGCCGCTTTTGCGAAGATGTTCAAACGCAGAAAGAATTAATGGAGAGGATGGATAGTATGGTAGAGAGAATTATTACGGAAGGCAGTAAAGTAGAACTGCAGCGTCTTGCCTCGGTAGCACAGAACCGAAGGGAAGGTACGGATAAAGAAGTAAAGACGTATTACAGCCTGGTTTCAGAAGTACTGGACGAAGACAGAATTAAAATCACGATGCCATTGGAAAAAGGGCGTATTGTTTCGCTGAGTGTGAACAGCCGGTATAATGCCTGTTTTTACACACCCCATGGGCTGTATCAGGGAAGGATAATCGTAGTTGACAGATATAAAGAAGGCAATATTTTTATGCTTGTGGTAGAACTTACTTCTGACTTGACAAAATTTCAGAGAAGACAATATTACCGTCTTGGCTGTACAATGGATATTGTATACAAGAAAATTGAAAAAGATGCAGAAATTGAGTTTACAAGAGAAAGTGTGCCTGATGCCAATGAAGACGGGGATGAAGTTTCAAGAGAGGATTATATAGAAGGGGTTGCACTGGATATCAGCGGAGGCGGAATGCGTTTTACATCGGAGCAGAAGCTTGCGGAAGGAGATGATATTTTCGTGGTCATCGAAATCCAGTATAAGGATGATAAAAAGATCTATGGCTTGAATGCCAGAGTTATCTATTCACAGTCGCTTACAAACCATGCCGGAAAATATGAACACCGCGTGGAATATAAAAATATCAATGGAAAAGTGAGAGAGGATTTAATTAAATATATTTTTGATGAAGAGCGCAGACAGAGGAAGAAAGAATCAGAAATTTAAATAAAAAGAAAAGGTGGTGTATGGAATGAAAAATATTTTAATTGTTGATGACTCTGCACTTATGAGAAGACTTATCTCTGATATAATAAAGTCAGATGATCGGTTCACGGTAAAAGATTTTGCGATGAATGGTCTGGAAGCATTAGATTTGATAGTAAAAAATTATCGTGCTTATGATGCGGTAATACTTGATATCAATATGCCAAAGATGAATGGTCTGGAACTTCTGGAACAGCTTCAGAAAAACAGAATTCGAATGAAGATTGTTATGGTAAGTACACTGACGAAAGAAGGTGCACAGGAAACCATAACCGCATTGGAGCGAGGTGCTTTTGATTTTGTTACGAAGCCGGAGAATTATCTGGATGCGAAACAGGATGGTTTTAAGAACCGGTTATTGGAAAAGCTGTGTCTGGCGGTTAATCTTCCATTTTCGGTTTCTACTGCTGAAGATCAGAAAAACACAGCCGGTAAATTCCGTACACCGGGAGCCGGAGGATCTGGTCTGGGAACAATAAGAAGTACGATGGTCAGACCACCAAAAAATATTTCCTTCGCACCACATAAAAAGCTGACAGGAAATAAAAAAGGAAAAAGGAAACTGGTTGCACTGGCCTGCTCCACAGGCGGACCAAAATCACTGCAGTCGGTTATTCCAAAACTGCCAAAGGATCTGGAAGCACCAGTGGTACTGGTGCAGCATATGCCGAAAGGATTTACCAATTCACTGGCTGTCAGATTAAATGAGATGAGCCAGGTACAGGTAAAAGAGGCTGCTGATGGTGATATCCTGAGAAACGGATGGGTGTATATTGCACCTGGCGGAAAGCAGATGCGTATCGAAAAGGCAGGAACAAATTATAAAATAGTAACTACAGACGAGCCGGAAAGAGACGGATTAAGACCGTGTGCAAATATTATGTATGAATCGCTTGTCGGATCAGCATTTGATGAAATTACCTGTGTTGTACTGACCGGTATGGGAGCCGATGGAACATTGGGTATCGGTGCATTGGGAGAAAAAAACAATATTTACGTAATTTCACAGGATGAAGCGACGAGTGTAGTATATGGAATGCCGCGGGCCGTTGCAGAGGCTAAATTATCAGATGAGGTACAGCCGCTTGACAAGATAGCGGAAGCTGTAACCAGAAACGTGGGGTGTTAAGCCATGGATGTTAGTCAGTATTTAGAGATATTTATCGATGAAACACAGGAACATTTACAGGATTTAAGCCAGCATCTTATGATACTGGAAGAAGAACCGGAAAATGCAGATACAATCAATGAAATTTTCCGTGCAGCACATTCTTTAAAAGGAATGGCAGGAACAATGGGATACAAGAGAATGCAGCATCTTACACATATTATGGAAAATGTTTTTTCCGAAATCAGAAATGGTAAGATGAATGTAACTTCAGATTTGGTAGATATTTTATTCGACTGTCTGGATGCATTGCAGGCATATCTTGATAATATCCAGCAGACAGCAGATGAAGGTACGGAAGATAACGAACCGATTATTGCACGTCTGAATGCATTTCTGGAATCCGAAGGAAAACCGGAAGAAAAACCTGCACCTGCACCTGCAGTGGCAGAAGAAGCAAAGGCAGCACAGAATTCAGCTCCGATAGACATGAAGTTTGAAGAGTTTGAAGTAAATGCAATTAAGGAAGCACTTGCAAAGAAGTTCCATGTATATAAAATAGACGTAAAAATAGATGAGTCATGTATTTTGAAAGCAGCCAGAGCATTCCTTGTATTCAAGGCAATCGAAGAACTGGGCGAAATTGTAAAATCAAATCCATCTGTACAGGATATCGAAGATGAGAAGTTTGAATTTGAATTCTGCATTATTATGTTCTCGCAGGAAGAACTTGAAAAAGTTACAAAAGCAGTTGAGAATGTTTCAGAAATTAAGGAAGTAAAGGCAGTTGAAATAACAGAGGCACCGCAGGTTGCTTCAACAGAGGCTGCAAAAGAAGAAAAAGAGCCAGAGGAAGAAACAAAACAGAAGAGTAAAGCGGAGACAGAAACCACAGCACCTGCAAAGGCAAATGCATCCGCAGCAGCGACACCTGCAAAGGCAAAGACCACAGCACCTGGGAAGACAATGCCTGGAAAACCGGTTGTAAGCAGATCTGTAAGAGTAGATATCGAAAAACTGGATGTACTTATGAATCTTGTCAGCGAGTTGATTATTGCAAAGAATGGTCTTGTTTCTGCAAGCAGCAGCAGTGATGGGGCAAAGTCACAGGGATTCAATGAAGAAATTGAATATCTGGAACGGGTTACAACAAACCTGCATGAATCTGTCATGAAAGTCAGAATGATGCCAATCGAAACGGTTACCCAGAAATATCCGAAGATGATTCGTGATTTGTCCAAGAAGCTGAATAAGCAGATGAAACTGTATATTACAGGTGAAGACACAGAACTTGACCGTACTGTTATTGATGAGATCGGCGATCCGTTAATGCATCTGCTTCGTAATTCAGCAGACCATGGTCTGGAAAATGCAGAATTACGTGTAGAGAGAGGAAAAGATCCGGTTGGTAATATCTATCTGAATGCATTCCAGGATGGAAACAGTGTTATTATCGAAGTAAGAGATGATGGTAATGGTATCGATATTGAGAAGGTAAGAAATAAAGCACTCGAAAAAGGAACCATTACACAGGAACAGGCTGAAGTGATGACAGACAAAGATATTGTGGATTTACTGTTCCGTCCAAGTTTCTCAACTTCAGAGAAGGTTACAGATGTTTCAGGACGAGGTGTAGGTCTTGATGTTGTAAAGACAAAGATTGAAGCATTAGGCGGAGATATCGATGTAAAGACAGCATTGGGTGAAGGAAGCTGTTTCAGTATCAGACTGCCATTGACACTTGCTATTATCCAGGCATTGATGGTAGAGCTTGGTGAAGAGAAGTATGCAATTCCATTGGAAACAATTCAGACCATTGAAGATATTTCCGTAAATGACATTAAGTATGTACAGTCCAAAGAAGTAATCAACTTAAGAGGAAGTGTTATTCCGATTGTCAGACTGGATACCATTCTTGAAATTGAGCCGGTTCAGAAAGAGGACGATGATGATGACAACCTTACCGTTGTTATTATCAATAAGGGTGACAAACAGGCAGGACTTGTGGTAGACCGTCTGATCGGACAGCAGGAAATCGTTATTAAGTCATTAGGAAAATACATCAATAATAACAGCAAGATTATCAGTGGTGCTACAATCCTTGGTGATGGTGAAGTAGCATTAATCCTTGATGTTAATACTTTAGTATAATGGAGGTGCTGTTATGAGTGAAAATAAATCAGAATCATTATCAAACCAGTATATAGTCGTAACTATCGGTGTAGAACAGTACGGTATTAATATCCAGTATGTGGATAATATTGTAAGAATGCAGAAAATCACCAGAGTACCGATGGTACAGAAATTTTTCAAAGGTGTTATGAATGTCAGAGGTGAAATTATTCCGGTCATGAGTATTCGTGGACGTTTCGGAATGGAAGACGACGTTTATACGGACAAGACCAGAATTATTATTTTAAAACCGGAACAGCAGGAAGCGATCGGCATATTGGTGGATTCCGTAAAAGAAGTAGTATCACTGGAAGAAGGAAATATCGAGAAAGTCAGAAGTGACGGAAAAGATGAGATGAGCAAATATATTACATCAGTAGGAAAGGATCAGGGAAGTCTGATATCATTATTAAACATTGATGGAATTATAGATGTGCAGTAAGTTTGGGGGCATATTATGTCAAAGATAAATTTAGAAGAATTAAATACAGTACAATATGACGTATTAAAAGAAATTGGTAATATCGGAGCTGGCAACGCAACGACAGCACTGGCAAAGATGCTCAATACCAAAGTAGATATGAGAGTTCCCAAAGTAAGACTGTTAGGTTTCTCAGAACTGGCTTCTTCCATGGGAAGTGAAGAACAGGTTATGACAGGAATTTTCCTGACGCTTTCAGGAGACATTGATGGAATGATGTTCTTTTTACTGGATCTTCCATCAGCAAAAAAATTATTAAGCCTGTTATGGGCAAATGTCGGTGCAGAAGAGGATTCAGAAAATGATGAACTGAATGATATGCAGCTTTCTGCATTAAATGAGATTGGAAATATTATTACAGGTGCATATTTATCTGCACTTTCAAATCTGACAAATCTGAATATCAATGCAAGTGTACCATATCTGCAGATTGACATGGCAGGAGCGATTTTAAGCCTGCCTGCCATTGAGTTTGGAACAATTGGTGATAAAGTATTATATATCGAAACAACATTTAATGAAGAAAGTGAATTAAATGGATATTTTATACTTGTTCCGGAACTGGAATCTTATGATGTGATATTAAATTCACTGGGAATATCTTAGTGAGGCATAGAGTTAGGATGATATTATGAGTGAAATAATAAAAGTCGGAATGGCAGATTTAAAGGTGTGTACATATCCGGACAGCCTGACCACACTGGGGCTTGGTTCCTGTGTGGGCATTGCCTTATATGACAGTGTTACAAAGGTAACCGGATTGGCACATATTATGTTGCCGGACAGTACAAAGATTACAAAAAATGAGAATATTGCCAAATTTGCCGATACAGGAATTGCGGAAACATTAAGACTGATGCTTTTACAGGGGGCAAACAGGAAAAGAATCGTTGCAAAAATAGCCGGAGGAGCCGATATGTTCGGACTGGCAAATGCATCAAAATCAACATTCAGGGTCGGCGCTTCCAATATTGAGGCTGCCAAAGAAAATTTGAAAAAGCTTGGAATTCCGCTTGTAGCAGAAGATGTTGGAAAAAATTATGGCAGGACTGTAATTATCCGGTCTGAGGACGGAGCTTTTGTTATTAAATCAGTAGGAAAACCTATAAAAGAAATCTAGGAGAGGCTGATTGTAAGTGAAGAGAACAAAATATATTCCTGCAATTGTTACATTAGTAGGCTGCCTGGCGGCATCCATTATAGCGATTGTAAACAGGTATGACGCATTACATTCAATGATTATCATATTGTCTGTGCTGGTAGGATTTTATATCGCAGGTCTGATTATAAGAATGCTGGCGGAAAAATATCTGATTATTGAAGAAGAGAAAGAACTGACGGAAGAAACTCAGGAAAATACAGATGAATCCGAAGAAAATACAGCGAAGGAAGAAGTAAAAACTTCCGAAGACGAGAGAGAAAAATTAGAATAAGAATGAACTGACCAGATATTTAGGTACGAAAGGTGATATTTATGAATGATATCGAAAAAATAAATTTGTGGGCTGAATATCAACATTCAGGAGATCCACAGTTAAGAGAAAAAATAATACTTGAATATGCATCGCTGGTCAAAATCGTAGCGGGGCGTCTCAACATGTATCTGGGGTATGCAGTAGAATATGATGATTTAGTAGGATATGGAATTTTTGGTCTGATAGATGCGATAGATAAATTTGACAGCAGCAAAGAAGTTAAATTTGAAACATATGCGAGTCTGCGAATCAGAGGTGCTATTCTGGATCAAATCAGAAAAATGGACTGGATACCACGTTCATTGCGTCAGAAACAGCGGAAAATAGATGCGGCAATAACAAAACTGGAGAGCCAGTTTGGAAGAAATGCTACGGATGAAGAAATTGCAAAGGAATTGGGAATTAGCGAAGAAGAATATCTGAGCTGGCAGGGTGAGTCAAATATTTCAAATGTGATTTCTCTTGATGAATTTATAGAATCAAGCGGTGACAAGGATATTGAACCCATGAGGGCAGGAACCTTTGACCAGCCAGAACAGGTACTGGAAAAGCAGGAGTTAAAGAAGCTTATCATAGAGTCATTGGATACACTAACGGAGAAAGAAAAAAAAGTCATTCTTTTATATTATTATGAAGACCTTACATTAAAGGAAATCAGTAATATACTTGAAGTATCCGAATCAAGAGTTTCCCAGCTGCATACAAAGGCATTGGGAAAAATGAGAAAAAAGCTTGGAAGTGCATCTGGATATGTCTTTAAGATATAGCCATGGGAGAGGCATATGCAATATAAAAACAGTTATTTTACACTTGACATAGATGAAAGTCAGGTATATATGAATTTTTATCCGGCAGTTTCAGATGGAGAAAAATTAAAAATTGCAGAGGTATCAGGTTATCTTGATCGGGCGGGAATTAAAGATTATGATTTAAAGGTAATCAATGATCTGATTGTAAATTCAGATCAGCCGTCAAGACTAAAGATTTCATCAAAAGGTGCAGCTCAGATTGATGAGAGAATGGAGCTGAAAGTGACATCGGATGCGATGTATGCGATTGTAAGATTTTTTCCGCCGAGCAATCGTGGAAAAAGAATTACAGAGAGCGAGATACGCAAAGATCTGGAATACCATAAGGTCAAATACGGAATTACAGAAGATAAGATTCAGGAACATATGACAGAACCGGAATATTTCAGAAATATTATTCTTGCGATGGGAACAGCACCTGTCCAGGGACATGATGGAAAGATTAATTACCGGTTCAATACGGACAAAAAGGCAAGGCCGAAACTGAATGAAGATGGGACGGTTGACTTCCATAAGCTGAATAATATTTCCCATGTGCGCAAGGGAGATGTGCTGGCGGTGATTACACCGGCAGATAAAGGAACACCAGGATGTAACGTTTTTGGAGTTGAACTACGACCGGATAAGGTTGTCAAAGTAAATTTCAACAAAGGAAATAACCTCGCAGTTTCGGAAGACGGACTCCAGCTGATAAGCATGGTGGATGGATATGCAACTCTGGAAGGAGATAAGATATTTGTTTCCGATGTATACGATGTACCGGCTGATGTGGATAATTCCACCGGAGATATCGAATTTAACGGATCCGTAGTGGTACATGGAAATGTCAGAACAGGATTCTGTATTAAATGCGGTGGAAATATAGAAGTATATGGTGTAGTCGAAGGTGCAGATTTGGATGCAGGTGGGGATATTATACTTCACCGTGGTGTTCAGGGAATGAGCCGCTGCCAGATTCATGCCGTCGGAAATCTTGTATCAAAATTCATAGAAAGTGCCACTGTATCCGTTGATGGATATATTAATGCAGATTCTATTCTGAACAGCCAGATATCTGCACATGGAGATATCGTAGTGTCCGGAAAGGGCGGTAGTATTATAGGTGGAAATGTACGTTCTACAACACTGATAGAAGCTTCTAACATAGGAACACCGATGGGAGTAGCAACATCCGTGGAGGTTGGTGTTGATCCAACCGTACAGGACAGAATAAAAGAGATTGATGCAATGATTAAGGATAAAACGGCTGAAATCGAAAAATTAAGCCAGTTAGTAACCGTATTCCGCAAAAAGCAGGAAATGGGAACGTTGACACCGGATAAACTGCCGATGATCGCACAGTTTACCAAAACGATTATTCTGGATAAAACAGATATTAAGGAACTGATGATTGAGCGCGAAGCAAAAGAAGAACTTGCCGGAGAAAATGTGGACGCAAAGATTCGTGTGGTGAAAGATATTCATCAGGGAACAAAAATCACGATATCAGGTGATATTATGATATTAAATGACAAATATACACATTGTCAGTATTCCAAGAGGGATGGAGAGATTGTTTCAAGTGTATGGTAGGTAACAGAAAGGCGGAGTTTGTCCTGAAAAGGTCGGACTTCGCTGATGTTCCATCAGAAAGAAAATATATTTTTAGGGAAAAGTATTTAATTTTTGATATTTTGGAGGTAGACCTATGATTCGACCAGTAGAATTCCAGGGAGTTGTTCAGAGAAATCAGGACATGGCATCGGTAAATCAGAATGAGAACGATAAACCATTTATTAATCATGAAAATGTTGTTGCCCAGATAGAAAAACAAACAGAAACAAAGATCCGGGATGTAAATGAGAAAGATAATGCAGATAACCAGGGGCAGAAGAAAGATGCAAAAGACAAGGGAAGCAACGAATATTTCGGGGACGGAGGAAAAAAGAAAAAACATTTCAGCAATACTGCAGGAACTGTAAAAATCAAGGAAAGAAGAAATTTTGACGTAAAAATATAAGGTGAATTATGGGTGCAATGGAAGTATTTTTAATAATAACGGCAGTGATTGTGATTGCCGTAAGTTTTTGTATAAAAGAAAAAAGTGATAAGAATGAGGATGAAAAGAAGAGCGGGCAGGATGAAGTAAAAGCAGTTACACAGGAAATGATAAAAGAAGAAATACAGAATCAGCTGGCGATGATTAGCGATGATATGCTGGAGAATACAGAAGCAAAACTGGATAAAATCGCAAATCAGAAAATCATGGCGGTTGGAAATTATTCGGAGGATGTCTTAAAAAATATTGAAGAAAATCATAATGAAGTTATGTTTTTATATAATATGTTAAATGACAAAGAAACCACATTAAAAAATACAGTAAGAGATATCGAAGCTGTAAAGGTCAGTGTCAGAAAGATGGCGGACAATGTGGAAAATGATGTGCAGGGATGGGAAAATGAAATAAAACTTTCCCAGGAGGAAGAAACCGTACCGGCGGAAGATAAAGAAGAACGGCCTTCCCAGGAAGCCGTACCGGAGATGGAGGATGCAGAAGAAGAGGATCAGAGAAGTAATAAGGAAAAGATACTGGAATTATACAGACAGGGAAAATCCAATATTGAAATTGCAAAACAGTTAAATCTCGGGGTTGGTGAGGTCAACCTGGTATTAGGTTTATTTAAAGGATAATGGAGCGATTTATGAAAGCAAAATATTTTTTGAGAGGGCTGGGTGCCGGAATTCTTCTGGCAACCATAGTTTTATTTGCGGTATATTCATACCGGTATTCGGACAGTAAAATCATACAGAGGGCAAAAGAACTCGGAATGGTATACGACAGCAAAGAGCAGGGCGCAGGCGATGAAAAACCGGCATCCGCGGCAGTGAAAGAAACCACCACGGAGCCGGAAACGAAAGAACCACCGGCGGAAACCACCACGGAGCCGGAAACAAAAGAACCACCGGCGGAAACCACCACAGAACCGGAAATAACAACCCAGCCGGAAACGACAACTGTCCAGCCGGCAACAAAAGCAACCACGGCTGCAGTGACCGGTGAGAATACCGGCGACAGCATTAAAGTAACGATTCCGTCAGGAACAAAAGCAACCACACTTGCACAGGAACTGGAAAATCTGAAAGTGGTAGAAAGTGCAGAGGATTTTAAAAATTTCCTGATTGAGAATAATTATACGCACAGATTACTCTCCGGAGAATTTTATCTGAATGCGGGAATGTCTTATGAAGAAATCATATCTGTGATTGGATATTAAAGATTTTTTTAAATTTTGCTTGCAATGCAGGAATATCTGTGTTATCATAGTAAAGCTGATTGTGTAATGACATAACAGCGATTAGAATACACGCATAAGGATTCCGGAATGGTGCCGGCTCAGGGTCTCTCCGGAAGATGAGATATGCGGAAGAAAAATAAAACCTGGAGGTATTAAAATGAGCGTTATTTCAATGAAACAGTTATTAGAAGCAGGTGTTCATTTCGGACATCAGACAAGAAGATGGAACCCTAAGATGGCAGAGTACATCTACACAGAAAGAAACGGTATCTACATCATCGATTTACAGAAGTCTGTAGGTAAAGTAGATGAAGCTTACAAGGCAGTATCAGATATCGCAGCTGAAGGTGGTACAATCCTCTTCGTTGGAACAAAGAAACAGGCTCAGGATGCTGTTAAGACAGAAGCTGAGAGATGTGGAATGTTCTATGTAAACGAAAGATGGTTAGGTGGTATGCTTACAAACTTCAAGACCATCCAGTCAAGAATTGCAAAATTAAAAGAAATCGAAACAATGGCAGAAGACGGAACATTTGATGTTCTTCCTAAGAAAGAAGTTCTTGAATTAAAGAAAGAATGGGACAAGCTTGAGAAGAACCTTGGCGGTATCAAGGAAATGAAGAAACTTCCGGATGCAATCTTCGTAGTAGATCCTAAGAAGGAAAGAATCTGCGTACAGGAAGCTCATGCACTTGGTATTCCTCTTATCGGTATTGCAGATACAAACTGTGATCCAGAAGAGTTAGATTATGTAATCCCAGGTAACGATGATGCAATCAGAGCCGTTAAATTAATCGTAGCTAAGATGGCAGATGCTGTTATCGAAGCAAACCAGGGTGAAGAAGCTGCAGAAGCAGTAGAAGAAGCTGAAGCTGAAGAAACAGTAGAAGCATAATCAGAAAAATATAACCGCAGGCGGTATATATATAGTTTCAGGATGCGCCGATTTCTTTATGATTCGGCGCATTTATAAAATAAAGAAATATTTTGAATGGAGGATTTAGAAAATGGCAGTTACAGCAGCTATGGTAAAAGAGCTCAGAGAAATGACAGGCGCAGGCGTTATGGCTTGTAAGAACGCACTTGTTGAAACAGATGGTAATTTCGACAGCGCAATTGAATTATTAAGAAAAAAAGGTGAAGCTACAGCAGTAAAGAAAGCTGGAAGAATCGCAGCAGAAGGTACTGTATTAGCTATCGTTGAAGAAGATAAAAATGCAGCAATCGTAGAAGTAAACTCAGAAACAGACTTCGTTGCAAAGAATGAAAAATTCAGAACATTCGTTGCAGATATTGCAGCTCAGGTTCTTGCTACAGATGCATCAGACGTGGAAGGCTTATTAGCTGAAAAATTCATCAAAGATGAATCAAAGACAGTAAAAGAAGAATTAGTAAGCCAGATCGCAGTAATCGGAGAAAACCTTACAATCAGAAGATTTACTAAAATTAACTCTGACGGTATCGTTGTTCCTTATATCCACGCAGGCGGAAGAATCGGTGTATTAGTCGAAGCTTCTACATCCGTTGTAAATGACGAAGTAAAAGAAGCACTCAAGAACATCGCTATGCAGATCGCAGCTCTTAATCCAAAGTACACAGCAAGAGGAGATATCTCAGCAGATGAACTTGTTAAATTAAGAGAGATTACAGTAGAAAGTGCATTAAATGATACATTTACACTTCCAAAGCCAATCTTAAACAAATTAATTGACAAGGCTGTAAGTGAAAAAGTATGGAGTGATGAAGATATCGCAATCTACGAAGAGAAGAAGAGCAATATGAACTACCTGCCAAACTTCCTTTCAAACGAAGCAAAGGAGAAGTTAGCAGAACTTGCTTTAGCAGACAGAGAAGCAATCTCAGGTGATAAGATTTTCAATGGTCTTGTTGAAGGTCGTGTATCTAAGCAGCTCAAAGAAATCTGCCTTCTTGACCAGGTATATGTAAAGGCAGAAGACGGAAAGCAGTCCGTAGCAAAATATGTTGAATCCGTAGCAAAGGCTACAGGTTCAGACCTTGCCATCAAAGGATTTGTTCGTTTTGAAACAGGCGAAGGTATTGAAAAGAAAGAAGAAAACTTTGCAGAAGAAGTTGCAAAACAGATGGGTAACTAATTTTACAGTTTGAAAAAAATAAATTGTAATTTTATCCTGTAAAGTAATGAAACCTTGAATTTTCTATGATAATAGAATAATTCAAGGTTTTTTTGTGGAATATAGAATAAAAAAATGAGTAAAATATAAATAGAATTATAATTTGTAAAATGGAATAAAAAACATCAAAATGCGAAATAGAATTGAATATTTATATGTTTTGTGTTAGTATAGGGGTATGATTCAAGTGAATGATAGGAGGTAAATTATGAGAAATACGGTTGTTCGTTTGACATCACTAACTTTAAAGAATATTAAAAACGTAAAGAATGGTACTATTATAATGCCGCGTGCTGATGAAAAAAAATTTGAAGGCTGCAAAGCAGAGATTTTAGGAATTTATGGACAAAATGGATCAGGTAAAACAGCAATTGTTGATGCACTTTATTTTTTGCAGAATATTATGACTGGGGAGAAGTTAGAACAAAGCATTTTAGATTATATTGATACAGATGAGGTAAATGCAGAAGTAAATGCAGAATTTAAAATATTTGAAGATAGCATATTGTATGAAGTTGGGTATCATATTCTTGTTTCAAAAGCAGATAATGTTAGTATTATTGAAAGAGAATATTTAAATTGTGCTATTAATAAAGATGGATATAGAACTAATAAGAATATTTTTATGGATTATCAAAGAACTCAGTCAGAGGTTGTGTTTACACCATTGAAAAGACTTGAGGAATTGGTAGGAAAAGATAAAAATGCAAAAATGGATCTTATTGTTGCACGAAAAATGGCAGAGAGGGGAAATTACTCCTATATTTTTGGAAAGGAAAGCAGGGAAATTTTCTTCAAACAGAGAGAGGGTTTTAAGGAATATGCCACGGTAATTCATGCGCTGTTTAATTTTGCAGTTAGGGATTTGTTTGTTATTAGAAATTCCCATTCAGGTGTAATATCTGCCAATTTTCTGCTTCCCATGGCTTTTCGTATTGAAAAGGAAAAAACAGGAATGAAAGGAGATTTTGCAGTTCCATTAATGGAACCAGTTATTCTAAATACTAAAAAGAAAGACATTCTTCTTGAGATTGTAGAGCAAATTAATACTGTTTTATATACCATTATTCCAGGAATGAGCATTGAAGTAAAAAATTATGGAAAACAGGCAATGGATTCAGGCGAAGAAGGTTGGAAAGTTGAACTTATGTCAAACAGAGAAGGGAAAAAAACAATTCCAATTCGCATGGAATCTGAAGGAATTATTAAGATAGTATCTATTTTAAATGTTCTGATTCAAGCATTTGGCAATCCGTCTATTTGTCTGGTTATCGATGAATTAGATTCTGGTATTTTCGAATATATGTTAGGTGAATTATTAGATATTTTTAATAAGAATGCAAAAGGTCAGTTAATTTTTACATCTCATAATCTTCGGGCATTAGAAATGTTAGATAAAGGTAGTATTATGTTTTCTACCACAAATCCAAAGAATAGATATATTCATATGAAGAATGTAAAAGGTTCTAATAACCTACGCAGTATGTATATTAGAAGTATTACACTTGGCGGTCAGGCAGAAAATATATATGAAGAAACTGATAGTTTGAAAATAGCACGAGCATTTAGAAAAGCGGGAAGGAGACTGCAAGATGAGTGAGAAAAAAGTAGTTGCAGTGATTGTTGAGGGGCCTAGTGATGAAAATGCTATAGGTGGGATATTGAAAGAATTTTTTTCTTCAGAGGAAGTGCAATTTGCAGTGGTCATGGAGATATTACATCTGACAATGGCACAACAAAAGAAAATGCAGTGTCAAAAATAGGTGCACTAATAGAAACTATAAGGAGTAGGTATGGATATAATTGGAGAGATTTTGTAAGAATTATTCATATAGCTGATACAGATGGAGCATTTGCCCAAAATTGTATTAAGGAAACAGAAGTTGAAAATATTCGGTATTATGAGGATCACATAGAGTATTTTGATATTGAAGAGGTTAAGAAAAGAAATATGCATAAGTCGGAAATTATGTTTAAGTTATACACAACTGGAAAAATTCGAAATATTCAATATCGGTTATATTTTAATTCATGTAATTTGGAACATGTTTTATATAATGAACTGAAAGACTTTTCAGATGATGAAAAAGAAATACTTTCAGATGAATTTGCGGAAAAGTATGAAGGAAAAATTTTAGAGTTTATAGAGTTTATTTCAGATAAGTCATTTGCTGTCGATGGAACATATAGGGAAACATGGAAATATATAGAAAAAGATATGAATTCTCTTCAGCGTCATTCTAATATGCATTTGATTTTTACAACAGATTAGACAGAATTTATTAAAGCAGAATAAGGAAAAGACTACTCAAAGATGAAAAAATCAATAACAAAAATAATATCTATTCTGACAGCAGCAATGCTTGCAGTAACACCGGCATTTCAGTATGCACCGGCATTTTATGCTGCTGAATCGGAATCGACAGAAGAATTAACCGATGCGGTAAAACAGGAAGTGGTACGGAGAATCAAGGCGATCGAAAAGGCAGATGATGATTATATATATTATGATATTTCAGACTTGAATCTGCCGGAAAGCAGTAAACAGGAGCTAAAAGATTATATCAATGAGCTGACAGCAGACGATGCCGGGATGTACTGGATGGAATGGTGTGTCCCATTGGCATCGGAGAATAAGATTACGAAAGTCGGCATGTCCCTGAAGGAGAAGTATTATCAGGCTGATTCAAAGTCAATTGACAAGGCAACGGCAAAGCAGGACTATGACACATTACAGAAACGTCTGGCGAATGGAGAATTAAAGACCATTTTAAAAGAACGGTTGTTAGGCGATGGATTGGAAAAGCATACCGTAGATGTGTGGGATTTAAAGTTGTATGCAATAGATGATTCGGTATTGACAGAATTAATCAGTGAGGATGCGGACCTTTACTGGATTTTGAGGAACTTCAGGAAAGACTGAAAGTGGAAGGCTGGCAGCAGATTTTAAAAGAAAGAATTCAGGACAGTGTAAGAGAGAATGCACAAAATACACTTGATTTTCGTATCAATATACGTGATTTGAACATTCAGATGGAAGCAGCAGAATTAGAGGCATATATCGGTAAACTTGGGTTTACAGACCCATACTGCTTTGCGGTCGGAGAAGGTTCAAGTGCAAAATCAGACAGAGAGGGAAAATATATAGAGCGTATTGGGTTAAGACCGCGTCTGGATTATAGAAAGGAAGATGGAAGCGGTGTAGATTATGATAAATTATTCCAATCCTTTTATCATTACCGCTATCGCATTTCATCCCTGACTTCCCAGATGGATGAGAGCATGAGTGATGTGGAAAAAACATTTGCAGTCCAGCAGTGGGTGACGAGAGAAATAGATTATAATCTTCAGTGTTCACATAATTTATACAAAATGTTAGATGACGGATTTGCAATATGTCAGTATTATACGGAGCTGACCACAAATCTCCTGCAGATATACGATGTACCGGTGTATGATATTGCTTCCAATCCCATGAATCATGCCTGGAATATGGTAAAGCTGGATGGAAAATATTATCATATCGATAATACCTGGAATGATGGTGGACATATTACGAACGATGAAGGAATCTCTGGTACGCAGTATTTCTTAAGAAGTGATGAGAGATTTTACAATATAATATCCCCGCATTATGACTGGTATTGTATCAATCTTTCGGGGACACCGGTAAGCGATTCGGAAGATGCATTTGACGGATATATTTTCCGGGATGTAGAAGCAAAAAATCAGAATACAAGATATAGTTATTATAAGGGATACTGGTATTATTTTGGTTCCAACGTGATTTATCGTTCGAAAATAGATGGTACGGACAAAGAGATTGTTGCACGATATGGGGACAGCGGGAATACGATTGTAAATCTGTTTGTATACAAAGACCGCATCTATCTTGCATTGCAGGATGGAGTCTATGTCACAGATATGGCGGATTTTGTGGCAGGAAAAACGGACATGGAGTGTGTCTATGATGTAAAAGAGGATGCGAAGCTGTCGTATATCGATCAGTTTACCATCAAACAGGATGCATTGCGTCCGGGTCAGAATGGAGTCGTAACAGTGATTCCATTAGAAAATCAGTCCTCGCTGAACATGAAAGAAACATCCATGGAATTAACCGTGGGCGATGTCGTCAAAGGTGATGTAGATTACATATCAGAAAGTGAAAGTGAGGCTATCTGGGGAACGGACAATATGGATGTCTTAGAAGTATCTGCGGATGGATGGGTTACCGCAAAAGCAGAAGGTACAGCCACAGTTTATGCAGGTGTAGATGATTGCATGGATAAAATGCAGGTAACAGTCACCAAAGCTGCAGATGCAAAAGATTACGATAAGCTGTCTGAGATAAAAAATGGTTATACTTTTGAAACGGATAGTGAACTGGGAGTCCAGACAATACAAGGTATCTCAAGCGATAGCTCCGTATCCGCATTGAAAAAGAAATTTGCCGGTGCAAATATTGTTATCCGGAATGCAGAAGGCAGACAGCTGGAAAATAATCAAATGGTTGGCAGTGGATGCACCATCAATCTGCTGAAAGATGGAACTGTTGTTGATCGGGCAGTAGTATTGATTAAGGGTGATGCCGATGGAGACGGACAGATCGATGTCATGGACATGGAAGCAGTTCAGAAAGATCTTCTGGGAATGAAAAAATTAGGTGGAATATACCAGAAAGCAGCACTTGTTACAAGGGATGAAACAGAATTAAGCATACTGGATATGGAAGCCATTCAGAAACACATTCTGGGAATCAGGAAAATAGTATAAGAGAATAGAAGGGATATGTTAAAGCAGAAGGAAGAACAAGTGATACCAGATACGTAATATAATATGTAGAAACAGTAATAAAGTTTATTACTTTAATTGAACCAAACAAAAAAAGAAAAGCATCGCTGCGGCGATAGCTTTTCTTTTTTTGGCAAAAAATTTTCAGACCGACATAATATGTCGTAGATAAAAGGTAGAATAAGAATATGAAAAGGAGGCAGACAGGAATAAGGTGTAAAAGAATATGAAAAACGTATGTAGATATTTCAAAGAAAAAGTGATATTTTTATTCGGAATGAAGAGGTGATACAATGAATTTTAAAGAAAGCGATTTAATGCCATTGTATAAAGAAATGGCGGAAATAATCGGAGTAGAACAGACATGGAAGATTTATAAACATTTTAAGGGGCAGCAGGTATTATTTCCGCAACGCATTTATAATCTCGAGTTTGTAAAAAAATACGTCAGGGAACATTATGATGGGAAGAATGCAGGAGAACTGGGAAGAAAATTTGGATACTCTGAACGGAGAATCCGGCAGTTTTTAGCGAAAGAGGATTAGGTGATGAAAATGTATTGTAGAAATTGTGGAACATTAATAAGTGATAATACGCAAAAATTTTGCTCTCAGTGTGGATGCAGTATTGTTGCAAACAGTAATAATAATGAAACTGAAAAGACCAAAATGGAAAAAATTTTGGAAATAATATTTGAAAAGTATTCATTTTCGCTAAATAGCGGGTATGAATCTAATCATGGAAAAGAATTAAAAAATACAATAAAAAAGACCAATGTATATACGGCTTTACAAATACCTCCAAACGAAAAAATTTATTTTGTAGCTGATATGACAATCTTTCAACAGTTCAAAAAGAATATGAAAGGATTTGCGATCGGAATAAGAGGTATTTATTATACTTATGGTTTCAGAAAAACAGTAGCAGTTATGACCTGGGATGAATATTTAAAGACACCAATGAATATAAGACCTGACAGTGACTTTATGAGTATAGGAAATATTAATAATATAAGAAAAAATGAAATGGAAAAGGTATTTAAAGATCTGCGTGAATATATTCAAAAAAGTGAGGATGATCTGGATGAGATTAGAAAACAGATGGATCAGAATGAGATAGATTATAGTGTGGTGATACCTCAGGTTTTAGCCAGTTATAAATTTGTCCAGCCTATGGATGAAATACGTTTCAATTATGGAGAGGAAATTCAAAATACTCCGGAAGTTAATATGCTCAGACAAATATTTGACATGGATTTTGATGAAAAAATATATTATATAGAAAGCCAGTCAAGTAATGAATTTAATGTAAAATTTAATGGAGTAATAATAGGTGCAAAAGGATTGTACTGTAAAAGTGGTAAAAATTCAGTAAATCTGATACCGTGGAAACATGTGCGACAAAGTCATCCGAGTCTGTTTAATAATCAGTCCATATTTGGAAGAATAAAAATAGCAGGTGTTGAGTTCTGGCTTAAAAATAAAGAAGTGCTTTTAAATATGCTTTTTGACATAGTAGACAAAGCAGAAAAGAATTATATGTTAGAAGAAAAACCGAAATCATTAGAAAATCAGCATGAAATGGAAATGATTAGAAAAGTAATGAAAAGGGTTAAGCTGAATAAATTGCCGTATTGTATTCACAATAATGCGAATAGAATCTTAGATAAAGAGATTTTAATTAATACAAAGAGCAGTATGGGAATTCCAAGGGATGATGATGTTTATCTGATTTGTGATATTAATGAAGGAACAGCACAAAAGCGAAAGTTTTTTGGATTTGCAATATGTACATCAGGATTATATTTTCTAATAAAAGGTCAGGAACCAATGTATTTTAAATGGGAAAAATTTGGCAATGTAACTATTATAACTTATCCGGAGCTTAGGATAGCAGGTTATGAATTTGAGATTGGCGGATATAGTATGCCTATAGCATATTTTTTATCAATGGTTAAAGCTATATGGAATGGACCAAATATAATAGAAGGTTTACAAAACTTGGGGGAGGCTGATAGAAAGTATAGCAAGATATCAACAACAAATGATCTGATAGTATATAACAGGCATTATGCAAAATTCTATTCAAGTCATATACAGAAAATTTTTGAGGCATATCAATTTGGTGATAGTTCCCGTTATTATATGAATCGTGGAGAATTAATTCAGGATGAAAAGATGCAAAAAATGATGGAAATAATATATAATCGTCCATTTTATAAGTATTTATTTTATGATTGTGAAGGCAGATTAAATTATGAAGAGTCAGAGATTAAAATAAGCCAGGGAGATTGTGGAGGATTTATAATAACATCATTTGGATTGGTAGGAAAAGATGAATATGGAGAAATTCAAGTGTTTACATGGCTTGACCTTGCGTTTATAGAAACAAATGTAAAGAGCAACGGAATAGAATGTGTAGACAACGACCGCACATTATTTATTGAGGCGAATAGAGAGGCGGATAGAATAAAAATACTTTCTATTCTTACAGATATTCAAAATCAATTAATATTTGAAGATGAAGAGGAGGAAGAAATAGAAGATACAGAAGAAGAAACAGAAGAGGAAATATAAGCATTGTGAAAGGAGTTTATTATGATAATAATTTATTTAATTTTAGGTTACTGGGCAGCTGGAAGAACAATTTACGCCAATAAGATATTAATTGGTTCTGAATCAAAAATAATGGCAGAGAGATTTGCAATGGGAGCTCTTTTAGGGTGGATTTTGATACCGATTGCAATCATTAAAATGTTTTTATAATGTAGATAGGTATAAGATTTATTGACTGTTCTCTTTCCAAATGATAAAATACATAGAAAAGAGTATCGGAAGGAAAGAGAGCGGGCAGTATATGAACAGATATGACTATATTATTTTTGATATTGATGACACATTATTTCAGTATAAGAAGGCGGAGCGGCACATTATGAGCCGTATATTTGAAGAAGAAAATCAGTCCATTAATGAAGATGTCTATGAGGAATTGTGGGCATTATCCTGGAAACACTGGAACCGTTACCATCTAAGCAATCCGGATACGGAGGAGCTGCAGAGCCGTTATCATGAATATTATCACAAACATCTGTATGATTATATGGATGAAATGAGGGAAAGGTATCATCTGAATACTTCAAAAGAAACATTGCACGATAAGTTTCTTTCGTATTTTGAAGAGTCGGCGGAATCTGTCGAAAATGCAGATTTTGTCGTGAAAGAACTGGCAGACCGACATTGTCTGGCAGCTGCCAGCAACGGACTGACTAAGGCACAGAACAGAAGAATGGAAAAATACCGGGAATATTTTCAGTATGTCTTTGTATCGGAAGAACTGGGAGCATGCAAGCCGGATCGGAAATTTTGGGAACGGGTATTCCAAAAGATTTCTGTAAAACCGGAAAATTGTCTGATGGTCGGAGATTCCATTCATACCGATATCAAAGGTGCGGCGGCATACGGAATCCATACCTGCTGGCTGAATAGCGGGAAGCGGGAAAATAATACCGGAATCCTGCCGGATATGGAGATAACCAATCTTAATGAACTGCTGGAAATATAGAAGAAATGTAGAATCTGAACATATTGGTAAAATTTGAATAAAAAAGTTATAGAAAAGTCTGGAAGAAAATTTCTTTCAGGCTTTTTTTGAATGATGACATATTCTGTCGTAGTAAATAAGTAGAATAGATTTCGGAAGGCAAAACAGGGGATAGACGAGTGGAAAAATTCGGTGAAAAACGACCATAGATTTTTCGAAAGAAAGGTGATAGGTTAGCAGATAATCAAAAAGTGAACCGGAGGAAAAATAATCAGAAAAAAATGAAAGAAAAATTGTAAAATGACATTATATGTCATTGAAGAAAGGTATAATAAAGTAAAAAGTATAACAATTTATCTAAAAATGATAAAAAGAGTAGAAAAAAATATTAGTTAGTGCTAAAATTTATATAGTTATACAAATACAAAGGCAAAATGTATATTAAGCAATAAATAGGAGTAGATATGGAGGATATTAAGAATAAGCGAATAGAGAGAATCTTCGCCATATATATCAAACTGAAGGCTGGCGGCATTATTAAGAAACCGGAAGAAGCATTGAAATACAAGGTGGATGAAAGGACTATCCAGAGAGATATTGATGAATTACGGAACTGCCTGAGCAATCTGGCATTAGAAGATGGAAGTGCCGGTGTCAGTGGGATTTACTATAGTCGGAAATTAAAGGGATTTTTGATGAAGCAGGAAATAGATGAAAAGGAGAATTAGAATGAATACTATAGAAGATAAGAAAATGGATTTAACATCAAGACTCATGGATGTTACAGATAAGTTTAATAAGTTTATAGCTGATGAATTTTCAGATTTTACATCGTATTTTAATGAAAAAATCGAAACAGGTGTATATGCTTTGTTAAATGGAGAAAAGCCGAAGGTAATGGTATATGGAATATATAATAGTGGCAAAAGTACACTTATCAATTCGTTATGTAAAAAAGAGGTAGCGGAAACAGCGGACCGTCCATTAACAGATGAGATTGCAGAGTATGACAGAGGAGATTATTATTTAGTTGATTCTCCAGGAGTGGATGCACCTATCCAGCATGAAATGGTTACGGAAGAACATATTAACCAATGTCATGTGATTCTGTTTGTAATTAGTAGTAAAGGAATGTTTGAAGATAGAACAAATTATAGAAAACTTGTAAATTTAATAAAAAAGGATATTCCATTTGTAATTGTATTGAACGATAGAGGATGTGCTATAAAAAAGGAATGGTCAGAAGAAGAAAAAGCCAGGGCAAAATTTGATCATGAACAGGAACTTAAACGTATTCAATATAAAATTATAGATAATTTGATAACAGAAAGTAATGACAAAGATATAGTTAATAAGTATGAAGTTGTCATAATTAATGCAAAAAAAGCATGGATGGGTATTGAAAAAAACAAACCTCAATTATATGAAAAAAGTGGAATTGAATTTTTGGATACAAGAATTAGTCAGATATTAAAAGGAGATGCGATAGGAACAGTTTATAAACAACCAATTTCTAATTTGAAAGAGTGTTTAAATGAAGTTGAAAAGATGATAACGCAAACAATGAGCGGAAATTTATCTGAGGATTTTAGTATGCGTTTACATACTTTTGAGAGAAAAAGGGACAATATTCTGGAAGATCTTAGAATATTAACACAACAGGCAGTTGAAAAACACCTCGATGAATTAACAAATTTCTATGTGAATGGTGATGAAGATATGTATGAAAGTATTGCTAACACGATTTATATGGAAATTGATGAAAGATATGTTGCAAAAGTGAATGAGATGCTTGTATTTGTGGAACATAATTTTAAAGATTTGAATTTATATATAAACAATGATTCAAATCTAATGTGTGATTTAAGTGGAAAGAAAGGAAGTAAATTGGCAGTTGAAGAAGATGGTGCAAAAGAGTATGAAGAGATAAATAGTGTACCAGTAACGAAGCATGGTATCTGGGAAATTTTTAAAACTAGAAAGAAACGTGAAGAAGAAAAAAGGGAACAATTAGAAAGAGAAGCCAGAATAAAAAATGAAAGAATACAATATGAAGTTCAGGAAAAAATAAGACGCAGGCAGGAAGCAAGGCAATTAGCAAGCAGTGATTTAGATGTTTTGGCAAGAGAGTTTAATAATGTTGTTACAAGAGGACTATCAGAGAAATATGATGAAATAATCTCGCAGATACAGCAAATTGATTGTATGAATAAACAAATGATTGAAGATGGGGAAAGACAAATGCGTCAGTTGAAAGCATTTAGAAATGGGATTTTGGAAATTGAAAATTCTATAAGTTAAAAGGAGAAAGTATAATGAATAGATTTTCAGATAAAGAATTAGGCATAATTGAAAAATATTGTGGAAGTGAATGGCGTAAGAGGGCACAGGCAGTTCAAAAAATGCAGAATAATGATTCTGTGAAAATAGTTAATACCGGAATGGTCAGCTCAGGGAAAAGCAGTTTATATAATATATTGATTAATAGTGATCAAAAGGAATTTTTTCCAACTGGTGCTGCAAGAACAACAGTGAAAGCAAATTTCTATAATTATAAAAACATCTCGTATATAGATACCCCTGGAATAGATGTTAGAAGTGAGGATGATTTTTTGGCATTTGATACTATAATGGGCGCAGATATTATCATGATGATACATAATATTAGAACAGGACCGCTTAATAAAAGTGAAGTTGAATGGTTGGAAAAAATTACAAGATCTATGAGTAATGTGGATATGTGTAAGACACGAATAATATTCGTGATTTCATGGAAAGATACGCGTGAAAAAGAAGAAGATTATCCGATATTAGTAAAAAATGTAAAGGAGCAGGTATTTAATGTTATAGGTGGAGAGATACCTGTGTTTGAAGTATCTACAAAAAAATATCAACAGGGGATTGATAAAGGAAAAGAGATACTTATTAAGAATAGCGGAATTATTGAGTTGAAACAGTATGTAGAAGAATATGCAGCTAACTATGCAAAAAAGAAGAAGGAAAATGATATACAGGAATATAAAAATATTGTTTCAAACATAAAAGAGTTGTTAAAGCAGAAGATAGAGATTAATGAGCAGGAAAAACAGAAAATTTATTGTATGAATAAGAAAAAAGCAGAAGATAAAAGAAAAGCATGGAAAAGTGTATATGATTATTTTTCTATGCAGAGACATGAATTATCGGCATTAGAAAAAGAATTGAATAAAATTTAGGAGGAGTCATATGGCAGTAATATTTGCAGTTGTTGGAGGCGGAGCAGTTCTGGGAATTGCCACATCACCTGATTATGGTGATTATGGTGATCATAGCGATCATAGTGATTATTCAAATTATTCAGATGAAGCAGAGAGAAGACAAAGACGAATAGAGGATAAGAAAAGAGAAATTAACTCTAAAAAATCTAATGTTAATACATATAAAACTCAAAGTGTCAATAGTTATCTGCAATCATCTACACTTAGAGAAGAAAGTGGAGTTACAGTGAATCTGGCAGAAGTGAGAAGAGATGGAGATAAAAAAATATCAGATAAATTAAATACAGATTTTAACAGTGATGCTGCTTCTTTGAAACATGAGATAGAAGAGATAGATGCTGTAATAAATAAAATCGATAAAATTCTTAAAGAAGGAGAATAGCTATGGGAATGATGGAAACGATAAACAAATTTGTAGATACAATGTTAGAAGAACAACAGGGATTTGAAACTATGCAAAATGAGGTTTCAAAAAAAGAAGAAGATGTGTTACAGGAGTTAAAGAACCTTGAACAAAAAGAAAAAGAGGGGATTACTCAGATTAAACTTGAGTTAGAAAAAACAAGTGACAAAGATATGATGGATATTTACGAAAAAACATCAGACGAATTTTTTAAAGCATTAGGAGAAGCGAATAGAAAAATAGAAGAAGCCGTAAAGGGAATGACATTTATTCATGATTTTGAGAAACATTTTACGGTGTCAGTTTTTGGAAAAGTAAAAGCGGGAAAAAGTTATCTTGGAAATCTGATTATGGGGCATCCGGTTAGAAAAGCGGGAATAGAGTCCTCTTATGATAAGATAAAAGACCTTACAGTTCATGTATATGACAGAGGTAAAATGTATGAACTAAATAAATTAAGTACTGCTGTGGAACAGAAAGAGTGTAATGGAGAAAAATTTCATGTAGATCCGAATGAAGCAACAAGTACAATTCAATGGGTAAATATTGGTGGTATGTGCTGGTTTGATACTCCGGGTATAGGAAGTGTTACTATTGAAAATGAAGAATTAGCAAAGGAATATGTAAAAAATTCAGATTTAGTTATATTTGCATGTAATTCAGATGCTGCAGGTACGCGACAGGAATTTTCAGAAATTAAGCAGTTACATGATATGGATAAACCAATATTACTTTTATTGACACAATCAGATACATATGATTGTGATGTGGATGAAGATGGCGAAGAAATTAGTATATTAGTACCAAAATCAGAAAAAGATAGAAAAGATCAAGAAGATTATATGCTTGAAACATTGAGAGAACAGGGAATGGAAGATGTGCTTAAATATGCGGATATATTAACTGTTTCAGCATTATTAGCGACAGAAGCTATAAAAAATAATGATGAACATATGTTTGAACAAAGTAATATTGGGAAATTATATGATATACTTACAAGTATTACACAGAATGATGCTGCGGAAATAAAAAAGGCGACACCTAAAAATAGAATTAATGAGATGATAGACAGTATTGTTCTTGATTTGACTACATTATCGGAGGAGATAGAAAAATCGTGTTCAGCCATTGAAAAAAATAAACAAAATCTTTTGGATAGAAAAGGGTGGATGATTGAACAAATAAAGGGATCTTTAAATATAGAGGTACTTAGAATAATCGGAAAAGCAAAGGCAGAAATTGAACAAAACAAAGGAAAAGTTATTTCAGAATCAGAGATTTCTGAAGAAATTAATATTGCATTATCAGAAATTATTCAAAAAGTATGCCAGGAGGAATCGTTGAATCAAAAAAATGCCTTACCTGATTTAAATATCCGGCTTTCAGGAATTGGAGAGATGAAGATGAGGCAGGATAGAATACCATATGAACATATAAGTGTTATACAAACTCAAAGGGCTCCAGAAGGTCTTTTTGAACATATAGGGGACATCTTTGGTAAAAAGTATTATACATCTGAACAAAAAACTGAAATAAGACATTCTGACTATGATTTGGGTGTAAATGATAATGAGATTGCAAAAAATATTGTATTAGAATTAAGTAAACTTTTTGAAAATACAGTTGAAAAATATATGGATTTTCTGACAAAAGGATACCATGAACCAATTGAAAAATTACAGAGAATTACAGTAAATGGAATTGAAAATACTATTTCAAATCTGAAAGAAATGAGAATGTAAATGTTGACAGTAATTGTAAAGGGAACAAATGGTTGTAATTTAGCCTGTAGTTATTGTTCCTTAGGGAAAAAGAGTAACTTTAAATACATAAGCAAATCAGCATTGGATAAATTATTAGATTTTTCATGTGGATTTGCTAAATATAGAGGTGAAAATAGTATTAATTTTATTTTGCATGGTGGTGAGCCGACGTTGGTTGATCCTAATATTTATGATGAAAGTATTACACATGTAAAAGAAAAATATCCTGATATAAAAATAATCATTTCAATGCAGACGAATGGATTGGTATTGACAGACAATTTTATACAATTAATAAAAAAACATGATATTAGTCTGGGAATATCAATAGATGGTTCAGCCGATATTCATAATTCAGAGAGAAAAACAATTACCGGAAAAGATAGTTATGATTTAGTCATAGCCAATATAGATAAGGCACTTGATGAAAATATACATGCATCTTGTTTGATGGTTTTAACACGAAATGCATTAAATAAAGATTTGAGTTATTTAAAATATTTTGAGAAAAAGAATCTTCATTTAAAGATAAATCCATTATTAAATTATGGAGAAACAGTAACTCATCCGGAACTCGTTTTGCAGAATGGAGATTATGCAAAATATCTTATTCGTGTTTATGAAGAAATTATACAAAAAAAATTAAATGTTTCTATTACCCCAATAGATAAGATACTTCGAGGGATAATTTCTGGACAGGCAATCAGAGAATGTACGTTTGACATGAAATGCAGTGAACATTTTTTGTGTATTGATTATAAAGGGAATGTATATCCTTGTGGAAAATTTTCAGACATGGAAGAAATGTGTATGGGGAATATATTTTATCAATCGTATGATGGGATAGAAGTGTTTTTGAAAGATAATTTATGTAGCAGAAGGAATGAAAAAATTTCAAGTAAATGTTTGAAATGCAGATATTTAAAATTGTGTAATGCCGGTTGTAGTGCAGAAGCATTAATAAAGGGAGATATTAACGGTGAACCAATACTCTGCAGTGATTATAAAATTTTATTTGATTATTTTTATACGACGGGATTAAGAAAATTTCGGGATGTATTAATTCAAAGCAAAAGAACTTTAGAGGAACAAAAATGAGTTATGAATTGTTATTAATAAATGTTTCAAGAGATTATAGCAGTTTGTCAAGTGCATTCAGGGATAGTATAGGTCAATATGCAATAGCATCCTATCTAAGACAGAGAAACTTTAAGGCTTTTGTCTATTCAGGAAATGCAGGAGACTGCAAGAAAATTATAGCACAGGAAATAGAAAGCGGAAATGTATATATTATAGGATTTTACGCAGCTGCGGATAATATTCGTATAGTAGAACATATAGTGCGATGGATTAAAGAAATGTATCCAAACTGTATAACAATCATAGGAGGACCTCAGGTTGCAGGATTGGATTATAATTTTTTTGAAAGATCTAAAAATGATTATGCAATACTTGGGGAAGGAGAAATTCCGATATATAATTTATTGTCATCCATTATTGATAAAGACAGGGAATTATCATGTGTCCCATCACTTGTATGGAAAAATTATGATGAAGAATGTTTATATGTTAATAGTGAAAGTGGAGCAATTATTGAAGATTTGGATAGTATCGGTTATCCGCACTTAGAAGATAGTTATGCGGGAAATTTGAGGCAGGGACATACAGTAGGAATTATAACGGGAAGGGGGTGTCCATATAATTGTTCATTTTGCTATGAAGGAGCGAATGCAAAAAATGTTAGATTCAGAAGTATTTCTAATGTTATGGAAGAAATAGATTATATTAGAAAATATAATAATAAGTTGAAATTTATTTCCATATATGATGATACATTTACTTTAAAAAGAGATAGAATTCTGGAGTTCTGCAGAGAAATAAAGAAAAGAAAAATTCTTTGGTTTTGTGAGGGGCATATTTCATTTGTTGTATCGCAGCAAGAGATATTGAAGACAATGATAGATGCAGGATTAGCCTGTATTCAATTTGGTATTGAAAGTGGATCTGACATGGTATTAGATTCATATAATAAACACACAAATTATCAAATGATACTTGAAGCAATAGATATCTGTAAAAAAATGGGAATTCATGGAATAACAGGAAATTTTATTATAGGCGGTGCACATGAATCAAAAGAATCATTAGCCGAAAGCAAAAAACTTGCGAAAGAGATGATTCACAGAGCAAAAGGAATTATTGAATTATATACTGTATACTTTGCACCTTATCCAAATACAAAAATGGTTAGAAAACCAGAAAATTTTGGCATCCAAATACATGAGGAATTACAGAATACAGTTGTAAATACTATGAGAACCCCAGTTGTAAGTACAGAAAATTTATCAAGAAATGAAATATATGATATGAAACAGGAGTTTGATTTGTTTATAAGTCAAGAGTATCAGAAAGCTGCGGATGAATCGTCAAAAAGTGATATAGTACAGGGGATGATGCATGAAGGAAAAATGATTTCAATAAACCCTACATGGGAAAAATTGTATAGAAGCAAATTACATATAGATGTGTTTTTGCAACACATGACAGAAAAAGAACAGAAATTCAACAAAGATTATTATATAATACGCACGTTTGAGGATTTTAAAATTGAAAACCAGATATTAATTTCTGAAGTTGGAAGATTTAAAGGATTACAGAAAGATATACTATTAAACGCAACAGGAATATTGTCAGCAAGGGAAATGGCAAATAAATTTGATGTGAAAATAGAGGATATTGAAAATGCATATGACACGTTAAATGAGAAGTGTTTAGTTTATATATCAGAATTTTAATGTTTAGAAAGGTGGATTCGATTTGCTAAATAATGATTATAGACAGCAGGTAGAAACGGATTTGAGGAATATTGAAAATAAATATTCTGCTACATTCAAAAAAACGATAACAAGTATGAAAAGATTGCAAGATTCAAGAAAGATGGCAATTCAGACAATAAAGCAAGTCGAGAGATATATCATTGCATTAGCGAATAAGCCTAGGGACTATGAGACAAAAATGGGCGAAATTCAAATGAGGTATATTGAGTTTGAAACGTCTTATGGAAAAATTCAGAAAGATACAGGGCAGGTTAGCAGCGTGGGAATGGCTGGAACATTAGGAGGAGCAGCAATAGCATTAATGGGACAGGAGACGATGATGGCTGTGGCAATGACGTTTGGAACAGCTTCGACGGGGACTGCAATAGCATCATTATCCGGGGCGGCAGCAACAAATGCAGCATTATCATGGCTTGCAGGAGGAAGTTTGGCAGCAGGCGGTGCAGGTGCTATTGCTGGACAAACAATGCTTAGATTTTTAGGACCGATAGGTTTGCTTATTAGTGGTGTATCTTTGACGGCAAGTCTAATGCAAATTAATAAGTCTAATAAAGAAATTGCGGAAAATGCAGAAAAAAGTATCACTGCTATAAAAAAGGAAATTGAAAGAATAAAGGAAATTAATGTTCAGGTCCTAAGTTGGAATAAAGAAACCATAGCATTAAGTACCGCAATTACGTCTCATCTTAGGAGGATTAGTAGTAAACATGATTATAATACGTTTAGTGATGATGACATGAATGAATTGATTAGCTTGTTTAATTCAACAGAGGTATTGTCTAAATTAATTGGAAAGACAATAAAAGGAGAAAAGTAGGGATGGCAACATACGAATATGATTTAGACAGACAGATAAATGAAAAAGAATGGAGAAATGCAAAATGTGATAAGTATGATTATATGATTGCGGCGTTTTGTGGATTTGCTGCCGGACTGATTGATTCATTCTTTGTAGGAACACCAGGAAGCGGAAAATTGGGACAGTTGACAGATAAAACAGCAGATGCACTGGTTCAGAAAATTGCAAATATGTTATGGAATGGTGATGGGAGAAGTTCAAGCGAAGGGAGACCAGGAAAAGCTCCGGATACACTTGAAAAAGCAATATCTTATTTAGAACAATCGTTTCCTGTAAATTATGATGCCAGATATAGCAGTGATTTGTTAGATTCAGAAGATATTACATCTATGAGTTCTAAAAATCATCATTTAATGTCATTGGCTCATTCGCCAGATATTATAGGATTACTTTTTTCTATTATTGATCAGTTTACAGGAAAGGCATCCTTTATTAATGATGGTAAACTTATACGATTGGTTCCGGTTAAAGATTCGAGAAATAATAAAGTGATGTATATGCAGGGGACAAATTTTGAATCAAGAATATTTTGTGGGGTTTGCAATTGGCTGGGACATTTAGCTTCTGATTTATGCGGTTCAAGTTCTACCAGAAGAGAAGGAAAAACAGGACGAGGTGCGGGACTGCCAATGCCTTTTTATAATTTATTTTTAATAATGGATTTCGGTAATTTTGATGGTAATTCTTTTGCTGATATTGCAGTTAAAGTGTTTGAGCAGGGATATGATTTGAGACATGGTGCAGCAATGGCAATACCAGTATTAATAGAAGAATTATCTATAAAGATGGTGTGGGTAATAAAACAGCGTTACTATGCGAAAAAAGAATGGAGAGAGTGCATACCATCGTCAAAACATGCAGATTTGCGAATGATGTTAATAATAGGAAATGCAACATTATGTCTTGTTGATGGAGTTGATGCATTAATAAGAACAGGAATCCATGGAGGAAATTCTTTAACATTTATTCTACATTTGAATTTAGTTGCATGGACAAGGTTGATCATTCTGATATTTAGAGAATTGAGAATACGCTATGGAGCAGCTCTTATAGATCAGATTGTTAATAGATTTTTGCAACTATTTGGTGGAAATGATGCGTATAACCTCAAGAAATATTATGAGAGAATGAATATACTTGACAAAAATCTTGATATAATGCTTAAGGATTTTATAGTTAAGGTTGAAGAAGATTATAAAAAATTTACATATGATTTGAATCATAGCTTAAATCCTGCAATAGGAACCTCTGAACATAGGGCTCAATCAAGTGTTAAATTTGCTCAAAATCAGGGTGTGTCAGCAAGTCGAATTATTAGAAGTCCAGAAGAAATGCGATATTGGCTAGAAGGGAAATAGTAAGCAAGGTAATATTTTCATTGATATGTTACTTTAAGAATGACATTTTTTGATATCATTCTGGAGTAAGATAGAGTATCATGTCATATAATTGATGAGGAGGTAGAATTTATGTTTAGCAGATGTAAAACTTGCTGGAAAAGATTGATTTGTATGCTTGCCGGGGGAAACTTGTGTAATAGAAAGTATTAAAATGAAACAGCTACAAAGCCTTTGTTCTTGTGTTTTGTGGCTGTTTCTTTTTGGTGAGAAGACTGATAAATATAGATATCATTGTAGTTCGGACTGTTGATAATGTTTATTCAGAGAAGAAATTATTCTTAAAAAGTAGACAATGAATACAAAATATACTTATTATACAAATAATACAACAAAAAAAGAAAATTAGACAAAAAAACAGATAAAACCACAAGAATTGATTGTAATATTGGTTTAGTTGGAGTATAATAAAAGAAATTAAGTGAGCGGAAGGAGAAAGAGCAGAAAATCGTTTGGTAATAAGTTTAGCGTATAGGGAGGGAATCAGATTGAATTTAGATACAAGTGGTGCAAATGCGTTAATTATAAATTCTGATGAAAACCGGGCATTGATTCAGTCGGGTGACAAATGTGATAAATACGATTATTTAATCGCAGTTGCTTGTGGTGCATTAGGTGGAATCGTAGATATATTTCTTGTAGGTGCACCTGGGGATAGTGTGCTGGGTAAATGGACGGATACACAGATTGATAATGCGGTAAAAGGATTTGCAAAAATATCTGGATGGAGTCCTAAGCCTGAGAAGGCGGATAGTATTACCAGTGCAATAGGTTTCTTAGAAAACAAATTTAAGGTAAATTATGACCAAAGGTATTCCGCAGATGTGGATAATCTATTTCATATGTCGACGAGGAATCATCATATGATGTCTTTGGCACATTCACCGGATGTAATAGGATTATTTTTCTCAATATTGAATCAGTTTACCTCTACGGCAACGTTTGTGGCAAATGGACAGTTGGTTACAATTAATACAGCAACTTCTGAATTACAGGGAGGTAATTTTATTGCAAAAATATTTTGCGGAATTGCTAATTGGTTTGGCCATGTGATGTCTGATATTGCCGGCAGTTCTGGCAGTAGAGGAAATGCTGGCCGGGGGACAGGGATTGTCATGCCGTTCTATGAATTGTTTGGCTTTTGTAAATTTGGAAAATTTAACGTTGGACAGGATAAACAGGATTTAGCGGTAATTGCGACAAGGGCTTTTCAAGAAGGGTATGATTTTAGATTTGGACTAACAACAGCGATTCCGGTCATCATAACGGATTTATCCATCAGATTAGTATGGGCTTTGCGGAGGCATTTTCAGTATGGAAAAGCATTAAAGGAATGTATTCCAAGCCAGAAGCATGCAGACTTGAGAGTCATGCTCCTGTTTGGAAATGGAACACTTTGTGTGATGGATGGAATTGATGCAGGAGTTAAATCCGGAGGTAATTTCTTAGCATTTTTTATGCGGCTGAATCTGATTGCCTGGTTTCGCTTCCTGACACTTGTACTGAAAGAAGTATGTATCAGATTAGGTATAGCGGCTTCGTTACAGGCTCACTTAGAGGCATACAAGAGAATCAATGAAGCACTGACAGCATATTTGAATGAGCTTGAAAAGATTGATATTGAGTTATTTAAGAAAGAAACGGAAGAATATAATCAGATAATGAATTCATTTCATCATACTGGAAATAATGAAGAATTGAACCAGATGCTTTTAGAGACATTTGACAGAATGGGATTCAATAAACCATGGCAGGGCGATTTTGATGAACATATGTCGAATAAAAATGCAACACTTATTTTTGACTAATGTTTTATTGTGAACATTGTGGATGCTGTTGTAGAAATCTTGATAAAAGTGATATTTATGCCCCACTCAACCGTGGTGATGGGGTATGTAAATATCTCAAAGGAAATGACTGTTCGATTTATGAGAACAGGCCAGTGCTCTGCCGGATAGATGAAAGCTACGACAGATTTTTCAGTGAAATGATGTCCAGGGAAGAATTTTATGCCATCAATAAACAGGCATGCAAACAGTTACAGAAATGGGAGGAGTAAATATGCCATTACCATTTATTTTAGGTGCAGCGGCAGCAGCAGCAGCTCTTGGTGGAGTGGGAAGCGGTATTCATGGAGCCGTAAAGATGAAAGAGGCAAATGATACTATGAAATCTGCTGACAGCATTCATAAAAAGAATATTAAGAGATTTGAAGATACCAGTGAAGCAGCCAATAAGGCGATGGACAAGCTTGGGACTTTGGAACTTAAGATACTACATAGTTTTGACGAATTTTCAGATACCATAGAAAAGATACAGAACAGACCACAGTTCAAAGAATATAAGAAAGATGGTGTAACACTTCCTACATATGACAAGGAAACATTAAAGAGTGTATCAGTTGGTGCCGGTGTTCTTTTAGGCGGTCTGGGTGGAGCAGCAGTGGGTACTGCCGGAGGTTTTGCAGCAGCGGGGGCAACAACATCTGCTGTGATGGCATTGGGAACGGCATCTACCGGGACGGCAATCGCTTCACTAAGCGGGGCAGCGGCAACGAATGCAACGCTTGCTGCCCTTGGTGGAGGTGCATTAGGAACTGGCGGTGGCATGGTGTTAGGCAGCACTATTTTAGGTGCAACTACACTTGGAGTTGGTTTGTTAGTGGGTGGTGTTATCTTTAATATTACTGGGAGCAAGTTGTCTGATAAAGCGGATGAGGCCTGGGCACAAATGAGGAAAGCAGAGAAAACAATAGATACTGCCTGTGCATATTTAAATGATTTAAAGTCTGCGGCGACAAAGTATACTGTCTCGTTAGAAACGACCAGAAAAAAATATAAAGAGATATTTGAACCTGTATCCTATGCAGTTAATAGTCTTGGAAAAACTAAATGGACTGATTTCTCAGAAGAAGAAAAAACGGCAACTCAGACAGCGGTTTGTTTGGTAGGCTTATTATATAAGATGTGTCAGGTTAGCTTAGTCAATAAAGCATCAGAGGAGAAAGATATGAATACCGTGAATCATAGTGCAATAGATGAATCAATCAAAGAGGCAGAATCAGTATTGGTACAGAATGGTTTGTAATAAACACTACTTTACTATATTTTATAAAAAATATAAAGAGGTGAATATAATGTTTCCATGCGATTGTTGTGGATGCTGCTGTAAAAATCTGAGTAAAACAAAGGAACATATGAAATTGGACAGAGGAGATGGAGTTTGCAGATACTTGCAAAATAATCTATGCAGTATTTATGAGCATAGACCGCTGGTATGTCGTATAGATGAAAATTATGAATTATTTTATTCAGATAAGATGACATTGGAAGAATATTACCGGTTAGGTATGGAGGTGTGTAAAAAATTGAAAGAAGAGTTTTAGTAGTGGGATTTTGTGATATCGCCTATCCGTTGTATAAAGATATATTACTCAAAAGAATACATTAAATTTGACAGACGAAAGAAAAGATATTATAATAGTTTTAAGAGACTAATGTGGCATAGGTGGAAGAAAAATATTTTTTCGAAGGAGGTTCATATGAATTTTACAGATGTAAACATTAGAGTTCCTGTAGGAATGACTATGTATTTAAAACCAAGGGATGTAAAAGCAGAATTGCAGAGAAATGCATTGCTGTTATATCCATATATTAAAGACAAAACTATTTCGCATGGAAAGGCAGCGGAGATATTAGGAATTTCAAAGTATGAACTAATTGAACTTTATGATAAGATGGGATTAGCATATCTTTCTATAGATATTGCAGAAGCGGAAGAAGAGGTGGAAAACTGGGAACGAATGAAGGAGATGCAGAGGGTATGATAGTAATTGCAGATACAACACCATTAATTTCATTGATGAAGATAGGACGGTTAGATTTAATATTTCACTTATTTGGTGAAATAATGATACCGAAGGCGGTTTTTGATGAGTTGGTATATAATTCAAGATTTCCAGAGGAAAGCAGGCAGATGAAAGAGAGTTCTTTTATTAAGACTGTGGTTGTTGAAGACATAAAATCAGTGGAATTACTTAGGAGATCGACCGGATTGGATGCTGGTGAAAGTGAAGCAATTATATTATCAGATAAATTAAAGGCAAGCATATTGCTGATGGATGAAGTTAAAGGTAGACAGGTGGCAAAACAAATGGGGATTCAGATTATGGGAACAATAGGCATGCTTTTGGCAGCATATAGATCGGAAGTTTTATCAAAACAGGAAATATTGCAATATATTAACATTTTAAAAGTATCAGGAAGACATATAAGTGATAAGTTATATGAACAATTAATAGAAAAACTGGATTCCTAATATTATTTTATAAAATTTATATAATTATGGTGTAAATAACCCCCGTCATTCGCCGGGGGCTTTTCATTATCCATCCTTTACATTCCCCCATCCCCTGTAGTATAATAGATCCGGGCTAATTCTGTGTGCAGCTTCTGAAAATCCTTCTGAAAACTGCAATTATTTTCCACTATGACAGAATCTGTCATAGCATAATGCTAGAATAATCTTATGATACAGATAAGTACAACAACAGTTGTTCAGATGATGGACAGGAGCATAGAAGAGAGTATTTTACAGGAAGGATGAGTGTATGCGATATATTTTTGTTGATTTCGAGATGAATCCGGTGAGCGAAAAGTTTCCTGAGATAAAGAAGCAGTGTAAAAGGGAGATTATAGAGATCGGGGCGGTGATGCTGAATGAGGAAATGGAAGAGGTGGATTGTT